>Ga0224514_10000069_pt1 | contig 41611 bp, 55 predicted proteins | sample SF_May12_sed_USG_3_FD_169107 | JGI IMG/M metagenome (GOLD analysis project Ga0224514, IMG submission 169107) | Sediment microbial communities from San Francisco Bay, California, United States - SF_May12_sed_USGS_24 | ecosystem: Environmental > Aquatic > Marine > Sediment | place: USA... | reverse complement strand
CCATGTGGCGTCCCCTGCGGCGACCCTTGCGGCGTCCCTTGCGGCGGCCCATGTGGCGGCCCATGCGGCGGCCCCTGCGGCGTCCCCTGCGGCGTCCCTTGCGGCGGCCCCTGCGGCGGCCCATGCGGCGGCCCCTGCGGCGTCCCTTGCGGCGGCCCTTGCTTCTTCTGCAATTAAACCATTCGCAAAATCCCTAGCCGCTTGAATGGCCTTGCGCGGCCTTTTGTCTTTTGGGTATGCCTTTTCAAAGATAGGCAGGACTTCCTCAGCAAAATCTGCCGCCATAAGGCGAGCGACTTTATCACAATTCTCTTTGGTGGCCCGTAAGCACCAGAGCATATCTTCTACGCCGTTGCTCTCAAGAATCTTTAAGAGGTTGATAGGGGTGCGCCTCCCATAGGTAGTAATGCCCCCAAGATGCTTACCTAGCTTTTTGTAGCCGCTTTCACAAGCGCCTTTCTGTTTGAGCAATTCAAATGTGGTGGTTAATTTAATCTTCTTCATTCCTTTTCTCCTTTGTTAGCTCATTCATTGGGGGAGTCTTTTAGTTGCCAAGTTCGTCAATGCAGGTTTGGGGGCGTTTCGTCCATTGACTTAAATTATTATAGCAATCCTTATAATAATCTAATTTACAACTATATTCTTTTTTCCACCAGGCTCCTGTTGTAGTGATTAGATTTGGACACCCCTCGCAATTCTTATTATCTTTCAGCTTCCATTTAAGTGTCGGCATTTTCCTCTCCCTTCAAAACCCCCTCCAACTCCTCTACCCTTCCCTCTTTCTCAAGGAGCCATTCAAGAGTTAGATATTGAAAAATAGGAGCGTTGATATACGAAGTATCAAAAGTAATCGTTCCGGTTTCTTCATCTATAAATTCTTCTTTCCAATCCTCCCTATCCTTCACCGCATTAAACACGATCAAGAAGCTCTCAGGGGTGAAGAGGTTGGGGTTAAGATGTTTAGCGTGAAAAGCCCCAAGGTCGGCTTCTTCTTGTAGCGTATTATTGGAACCGTCATCATTGCATCGTTCTTCACAAATCAAACATTCATAGAAGCCACTTCCATTGCTAAAAATCTTATGCCGTACAACTTTATGCCAAACCCCCTTTATCCCCAACGCCTCAAACAGCAGTTTGGAGAGGGCCATCTCTTGTTTATGAGTTGGTTTCATAGTTTCCTCTCACAAGTGTGGTGTTGGGGATGAGAGAGAAGAAATAAGTCATTCTGATAGCCATTATAAACTTCTCCTTCTTTTGTAATTTTAATTCTATAACAGGCCTCGCACTTCTCCTTCGGCCTCTCTGGAGGTACTATCTTGACTTCATCCCAGAAGAGGGTGGGGTTGCAAAGAGGTGTCCGCTCCCCATGTAAAGTAAAACTCTCAAATCCATTGTGTTCTTCAAAAGCAACTTCAATAGGGTACCTTGTGTCTTTTTTTATACTCTCGATAGTGCCATGTCCTAAAGCAAAATCCCACACCCTATCCCCTGCCTTCGCATCATCAAACATTGCTTTTTCTGGCACTGAACCATCACTTAGTATTGCCATTGTCGGCCTCCTTTTCAACCCCTCTATTTCCTCCTACAACCCCTTCTCTCTTTTCTCGTAAGCCTCAATACCTTCTTTGAAGCACTCAAGTTCTTTCTCTTTCTCCAACATCAAAAGAGACTGGGCTTTGCGTTCACCTAGAAGATTGTCTCTTTCTCTCTTGAGCTTTGCGATAATGTCGGCACGGAGGTTGCACCCCGGGCAACTGGTAGCTTTTTCAAGAGCCCTATTAAACGCCTTGTCCAACAATTCATTAATTCTTTTTTCTTCCTCTTTCGTAAATGCCATTATTTAGCCTCCTAAGTATTGACGGGGGCGGCTTGGGATGTTTTTGTCATTCACCCGCTCCGAACCTATTACAATGCCTCGCGGCATTAACCAGCAGTCAGTTTCACTCTCCCTATGAGCCCGTCAAGGTCTTATCTGGAAGTGATACCGCTACTAGGGTCTTTTTCGTTTTCGCCGGCAATCATGCCGTCCTCAATGCAAATACCTACTTCGCCGGTGTCGTCAACGATCTCTACCCACACCTGATAATCGTGGTCAACTGCCATCTTCTCGATTAACGCCATGCTCTTGCTGTCAAGCAGGCTTCCGTCGGTGATGCGTAAAACCCTGAGCTCTGGATTTAGCGCCATAGCCATAGCGACAGACACCTTTAATTTCTCGGCGGAGCTTGCCTGAGAGAAAGGAACGTCATTGAAGACTAGACCATCTTCGTCAAAAGAAAGCCCCTTGACTGGCATCTTCGCGGCTTTGATCGCGTCGGCCTTTTGCTTATCGAGCGCCTTTATCTGGTCGGAGCATTTGTCAGCCTTTTTCGTTTCCTCTGAGATTTCCAGCAAAGTTATTTCGTAGTGTTGCGCCTCTCTTACCGAGACGTTGGTTGCCTCGGCCTTGTCGAGCTTTGCCTGTAGCGCATCAATGTCGGGAACGGTGATGGCGTTATGAGCGTCCTTGTTAGCTTCTAGCCAATCCTGTTCGGATTCAAGGTCTAGCTCTGCCTTGTTAAGCTTCTGCTTAAGCTCCGTAATCCTGTCCTCAAGAACGACGCAATTTTGCTTGTTCGCCTCTGCTTTTGTGCGGAGTGTATTCTTCTCGCTTTGCTGTGCTCTGGCCGCGCCGATTTCCGCCACAACATCAGATATGCTTATTTCTTCTTTTGGCACAGCTTTTGAGGGCTTCTCTAGGCTCGCCAGTACCCCTTCAAACCGTGTAATCTCGCGGTTATGCTCAGTGCGCGTTTCGTATATACCTCTACGCTGTGCGTCGATTTCTTCCGGGTCGATATCGAGCGTTACAACCTTAAGCAAAGCCTCTCTTTGTGCCTTAGCATTAAGACCGGCAAACTCAAGCGGGTCGAATGTGAGCTTGCCTATCATGTGGTCGAGCATGGCTTGGGGGCTCTTAAAAGATGCGCCCTTTTTATTCTCGACGGTTAGATAGCTCTTGTCTTTGCCGGTCCACTTCCTTGTTACTATGAGCTCTCCAAGATCGAGCGTGATTGTCGCCTGCTTTGAGCCCTTGCGAATAGGTTGCTTGATTTCCTTTTTAGCGTCGCCTCCACATAAAGCCGCCCACAATACATCAAGCACCGAAGTCTTACCCGCGCCGTTCTCTCCGCTTATCTTAACCACGTTGCCTTCCGGCGTTATTTCTATTGCCTTGAGAATCTTAAAATTTTGAGCCTTGAGATTTACGATTTTCATTTGAGCCTCCTTGGTAGGTTGGTATCGGGGGCAGGGATTTGACGAGAGGCAATGGTCTGTGCCTTTATTAAGTGGGTACGTTAACCACTCTTTTAAGCCCTTTTACTCGTATAGTCGCCCTGCAAAACACTAGCCTGTGTGCCGTGTATGATATGGTTCCTCACATTTAAGAGTAGCGAGGTGGCTAATCCCCGCATGACCTTCATACTGACGAACATTTTACTGTCCCCCTACCGGCTTCCCTCGTTCACCGGCCCCGATATTATTGTTGTTGTAGGATACTCCTTTACTCTCTGCTTGTCAAGGACTATTTTAGGTTTTCTTAAATAAAGGGCCCCGTCAATGAAAACAAGTACTTATGAGCAAAGTTACTAGTAACTTACTAGTAAACTGCTGGTAAACTACTAGTAGGGGCCCGCCTCATTCCCCGCCTTCGCCCTCCGGGTCGGCTACCATCTCCGGCAATCCAAAATGGCTCTCTGCGTCCTGTATAACCCGTCCTTGCGCCTTGAGCCTGTCGAGATATACCAAGGCCGAGATTAGTTCCGGCTTGGCTCGTTTCTTCTGGCTTGTCTTGCGCCTGGTGTTGTACTTGTCGGCCTCCTTGTGGACAAACCGCAGTATCTTGGCGGCAGGCACGCCAGCGCCCCCGTATCTGCGGATAGCCACGATATAGACGCTCTCGGGCTGTTTCTTGCCCTTATTGCTGTAATAAGCCTTACCTGTGGCCCTGTAGTGGCCCCTAGAGAGCCGTTCAACACATCCCTTGACTATGAGCTTGGTCAAGGCCGCCAGGACCGAGCTACGGAGCATAGGGGTTTTTGTCCTCGCCTGATATTGCTTATAGATCTGGTCAAGCGTTCGACCTTCTTTGTGCCGTGACGTTGCTTTTAAGACGGCTTCTTGTCCCATTATTTTACCTCCCCCGCTAGGCCGCAGTAGCCTTTCCATTCGGCAGTGGGAAAAAGTACCCGCTTTAACCCATCAGGATATTCTTCGGAGCATTTAACAGAAACATATTTCTGTTTGCTCTTTTCATCCCACCGCCAAGCCATACAGCCAGACCCCTGGCAATACGGTTTGCTTACTTCTCCATCTTCATTTATCCATTGATAACAGTCTTTCTCTTTCGCTTCCTTTTCCGTCAACAGCATATCAACCCCTCCAGTCTGTATTTTATGATCCCTATAACGCCCGCAGTCCCTAACGCCCATAGCGCCGCGCCGATGATAAACCAGGGGGCCAGCTTCTTGACTGCTCCCCAATGGGTGGTGCTGATACCAGGGCGGCCTATGGTTTTAAGCCGCTCGTCTCTTTTCCGTGTCGCTCGCTTCATGGCTTCTTGCTCCCTTCGATTTTGGCTATGGCATAATCAAGATGTGCTATTTCATGTTCAAAGTTTTCTTCGCTCTCTCCTATAAGATTATTTCTAACGTGCTTACACGCCTCCACCAACTCCCTGCCGTGTATCACCAGCCGGACATGCTCCGCCTCGCACCCTTCGCAAATCAAAGCCTCCGGCGGCTCGTTTTCGTTCTCGTAGAAAATGGCTTCAACCTTCTCTTGCCCGTCCTCGCTGTAGTGGTCTACCTCAAGTGTGCCGTCTTGGAGCACTCGGCATTTCTCCTTGTTGTCGATCTCTCGGCTACAGATAACGCATTTGTTGTCGTCTAATGAGGCCATTTATTGCCTCCCTTCTAGTTAAGGGTTAAAGAATTTCAAGGAGCCTTTTAAATGCCTCCTTTATTGTATTTCCGCTAATTCTTCCATTTGCTCTTTACTGTAAAGGCGCTCCAGGTTCATAACCTCATCTTTAACCGCGTTATAGGTCTTTTCAGCTTTCCTGCTGTCGGTGTCGTATCCATAATCGCCACAGAAGACCTCAAGGCTTTCTGGCGCGTAGTTAGTAAGCGCCGCCAATACGGTGTAAGCGTCCGGTTCTTGGAAATCGGGGTTTTTACCGATATTTGACTGTCGGGCAAAAACCTGTTTGCTTTTGCGGCCTGTCTTGTTTAACTGCTCGACTGTTTTTAAAGCTTCTTCGTTGAACAGCGATATATTTTTAGAAGATTGATAGATACGCTCATCTCCTTTAATATGTCGATACGCCGTCCAGACGCCAGAATGTACCGCACTTTGTCCAAACTCAAAGGAATAGGCGCGCGCTCCGCACTTAAGCGTTACCTGGTAGATGTCGCGCTTGTAGCCGTCGTCAAAATGCACATCATGCCGTAAAAACTCCACGTTAAGCTCGGTCTTGGTGCGTTCCATAAAGAGCGCGGTTTTTTCGTGGTAGTCCGCCTCTTCGTATTGTTTTTGTACTAATGAGTTCATTTTAAACTGTCCTTTCTGCGCTCTATTAGCGCGCTTTGATCCTGAAGTAGCTTGTGGTTGCGTCTGTAAACCAGGAGTATTTGTCAAAACAATCTCCTAGATACTCTTTATACTCCGCGAAAAAATCAGTCGCGCCGTATTCGTCTATCTGCTCCACCATCTGGCGGCGTTGCCCGTTGACAAGGCTCTCGTGTATGGTCTCTATATCCATAGCTATTTGCTCCTCTCTATAAAAGTTAAGTCGCTGTCTTGTGCGCTCATCGTTGCTTTTAGCTCCTGTGCCACTTCAAGGCCTATGATCTCAAAACGCGCTTCTCTGTCCTCTACTGTTAAAGGGTTAAGTTTAGCTTTTAAAAGACTTATAACCTTATCCCTAAAATCTAGGCTACCTTTTGTTGTTATATCCATCATAGCGTTAGTCTCCTTTCCGGCTCCATAGCTTTTAATCTCCTTTACAAACTGAAATATCCCGTGCGGTTGTTTCGGGCTCGTAGTCCGCTAAGCCCTCCGGCCCGTCCTCATTTAAAGCAACTTCGGCTAAAGTCTCGGCTCTCTCCTGGCTCTCAGCTTCAACGTAGCAATAACCACCTTCAAAATAATGATACTCAACTTTATACTTTTTCATTGGTCGACAACCTCTCTTCTGCTGTGCGTCCTCTTGCGTCAAGGTGATTTCGTGCTCGGCAAAGACCACTTTGTAGTGCTCTTTGCCCTGTGCGCCGCAGTTCGGGCAATCCCAAGGATAAGTGGGCTCGTTGTCTTCCCCCCACCCAATGGTGTCGCCGTACTCTAACGCTCCTGCCTCTCCGCAGTTCGGGCAGACTCCTTTTTCCTGTGTTTTTTGCATGATCTCTCCTTTCTCGTCTTTCTCGGCCCAATTGCCTGTCCTTGCTATCTTGTGTTTAATATACAAGAGACAAACCACACTGTCAACACTTATTTTAGCTTTTATTAAATAAAAATGCAATTCTCCAGCTAATCCGCCCATTTACAGGCCCGCTCTCCGCACCCCTAAACTTCCCCTCTATCTTATTAAACACATAACCGTAACATTATAAGCCATCGCTAATATACTTAATGTTACCAATAGAATCAACCACTTAGCCCGAATCGACACCATATGATACCTCAGACCACCATAATGTTACTTTGTAACTACTTATTATCATTAAGTAAAAACCCAAAAAGTTAAAAAGGTAACAAAAAACGCCGAAAAACAATAGACCCCTATAGAGAGAATATCCCTCTGGTCTAATATCTCCCCCGCTCCCCCCCCCTCCCCCCTCGCATAGTGTCTATAGTTCCATTTCACACATTTTCTATGCTATATATATCTCTATCTTATTGATATATATATATATAAGGGGGTTGCATGGGGGTTGCATGGGGGTTGCATGGGGTTGCATGGGGCTGCCAAATATCTCTTTTGGCCGTAACTACTTGATTTTATTGGTAACATCGGCTTATAGCATGTTAAGTAAAACTTAAAGAATTACGCCATTCCCAGCCCTTTTAAAGTTATGTGCCTATTATCGTTATTGAAATACCTCCCCTATAGCGCATGCCCTATAATTAATCCTTGACAAACCACACCTCTAGCCCTTATTCTAGGGTCATGGATAACGCCGCTGAGGTCTTGCCATCAACACCCCCTAAAAACACTCCGCTAAAAAATCTCAGGCATGAGATATTCTGCAATGAATATCTAAAAGACTTTAACGCTACACAAGCGGCTTTAAGGGCAGACTACGCAAAATCGGGTGCAAAACAGGAAGGACACCGCCTGCTTACTCGTGTTGACGTACAGGCGCGACTCTCGGAGCTTACGGCGGAGCGTTTCAGTCGTGTTAAGATTGACGCCGATTATGTCTTGAAGAAAGCACATCATATCGTGGAGCGTTGTCTGCAAGAAGTCGAGCCGGTTATGGCTCACGGTATCCACGTTAAGGACAAGACGTCAGGCCGTCCGCTCTATACGTTTCAGGCACAGACCGCAGTCAAGGCACTTGAGATCATGGGAAAGCACGTTGACGTTGGAGCCTTCACGCCCGATGTCAATATTGAGAACGGCACAATCAATGTGCTGATCGGCGGAGGAAGATGTACTTGTGGACGCTGTACCTGTAGGCCAGCAGGCAGGCAGATTGTAGCCGGAGCCGTGCCAAAAGAGCGAGTGCTTGACGCCGAGACACGCTCAACTTAAAAGGGACGGGGGCCATGTGCCATTTTTATTGCCCACCCCCACGATGTGTATATACCGTCCCCTGACTATATTTTTCAGAACTCTTAGGCTTGGGGCGGATGCTATAGCACTGCATGCTATAAAACCAACCAGGAGGTAGAATTTTTTTTCGGAACGCAAGGGGGATAAACCCCGGAAGGATAGGGCAAGGGATGAGCGCTGTAAGAGCCGACGATAAGTGTTGCCGGTGCGGGGAGCATGGGCCAACCCTGTCAGACGTCATAGATGCGTTTGATGATATGCAGATATGTCAAGATTGTTGGACGCCGGTAGATGAACTTACGCCGGTATGGTATTGGTTTGAGTATCGAGTAATACGGCTCGCGCGATACGCGCACTAACAAGAGGGGGTAAGGGACTATGGAGAAGCAAGCAATGACAAACCCGGCTATAAGACAGACCGATGGCAATTTCTGGTGTCTGACACATGACTATAAGAACGCCGACAAGCCGTGTCCGCACTGCGGCGTCGAGGAGGACACAACGACTAAGGTGCTTCATCTTGGCGGCGTCAAGGGAGGCCCGGGGCCGGCAGTTGCCCCGCCAATACCTTCCAATGCGGATAATAAGCCCCAGGTTATCAAAGGCGCCAACCTGGTAAAGAACGAAAGGGATATAGGCGCCCTGGCCTTGACGCCGGAGGACCATGAGGGCGCAATGAACGACCTTAGAGCCACAGGGCAGGCGTTTCTCAAGGACGGCAAGCATATTCCTGCTGAGACGGTCTTTGTTGGGCAAGCAAGCGCTCAGACTCCGCGCTATGTATGCCTTACGCATGATCACAGGGGCATGGAGCCCTGCCCGATGTGTCCGCAAGGGACCGTGATAACCGATGGGACAGATTATGTGGAGCCCAAGCACGTCGAGAAGCCGATAGATTGGCCCAATGTGAAGGTATCTCTTGTGGAGCCCTTGACTCCGCATGAGATTTTACTCGGAGACGTCGTTGCCGCGCAGAATATCGAGGAGATAAACGAGCGGAGCCAGATACTTCTGGACCGCGTTAAGGCCGATGGCGGCTGGTACAAAGGCCGCAAGATGCGCGAGACCGCTAAGTACGATTTTGAGCCCGGGGACGTTTTTTCGATAAAGTGTCAAAGGTGCGGCAAGGAGCACAGAGGCGTTATCGAGCAGTCTCCTATCAATCACAGGGTGACTTGCATCGGCAAGATCGTGTGTGACGCCTAATGAACTACGATCAGCGCAGAGCGGCAAGGCCGAGCCACAAAAAGAAGCTAAGGGCGGCTCTCGATAGCGTCCATGAGAAGGTTCAGCAATTGCCGTTCTCTGCCATTAAGCAGGATTTGGGCTGGATGGAGCAATGGCTGACCATAGACGAGTGTTATACGGTAGTAGAGCACAAGATCAAGAAAAGAGTTAAGGCCGAGGCGCGCAGAATGAAGCGCAAGGGTCTAAAAAAGCGTAGCGGATTCGCTGGAGGATATAATGCGTAAATCTATCTGGATTTTAGTATTCGCTCTGGTCTTAAGCGTGGCATCTCATGGCAATGCCGTCGTATCTGTTAGCAAAGGCGCTGGCTCGCTTATAGACGCCAATGGAATACCTATCGATACTCCAACAGGGGAAAGTGGAGACATAGCTCTGTCGGTTCACGACGAGCATCTTCATCAAACCCCCTGGTTTCACCCTGCCACTAGAGATGATACCGCCGTTGATACCTTGAACGGTGCGGTTGCGGCTAATTCTAAAACTCTTATATTGAATGACGCTACTGGTTTTTCGGTTGGGGATTATATAAACATCGACCTTGGGGCAGTCCATACCCATATGTACAGAAAGATAACGGCTATCGTCACCAACACCTTAACGATAGATGCAAGTGTCGATTTTGCTTTAACTGATGGCTCTACAGTTCAGGAAGTAATTCTCAACATGGCAGTCGATGGTTCATCAACTCCGGTAATTTTTGAAGTTAATCCTTCTGTTGGTGAAAATATTGACATTATGAGATTACTTATACAGATAACCGATGCTACGGAACCAGACGACAGTAAATTCGGTGCAGAGCCAGCTTTAACCAACGGCGTTCTTCTCAGAAAAAGTATCAACAACGGGGCTTCTTATGAAACCTTGGCTATATGGCGAACAAATGGTGACATGAAGCTCGATATGTTTAATGTAGAATATTCGAGTAAGGCCGGCGCCGGAAATTGGGGGGTTAGTGGCAGGTGGACAATTTTTGAATCAGGAGCGGTTTTAAATATAGAGGAAGCTAACAATGAAAAATTAGAAATTATTGTTCAAGACGACCTCACAGGACTTGTCACTTTCGAAATAAAATTCCAAGGGCATTTTGAATAAACGGAGAATGCATATGCGTAAGATTATTTTAGTATTTTTGGTCGTCTTAATTATGTGCATTGCACAACACAGCAATGCGGCTGTATTTAGAGGATATGCCCATGAAAGCATAACTGTTACTGATACAGCTATAGGTTTCACTGCGGCAACCATGAAGCCGCCAAGTGGCGAGAGGCCGGATAAGGTTGTCTTTGTTGTTGAAACGGCACAAATAAGATATACGCTCGATGGCACAGCGCCGACAAGTGCGCTTGGCCTATTGGGTGAAATCGGAGATATTGTAATTATCGAAGGCGAGGCAAACGCAAATGCCTTCCAAGCTATTCGTACTGGAGCAACAAGCGCGGTAATACAGCCGCATTATTTTTCACGGTAATAATACAGGAGGTAGTATGTGTAGTTATTCTGCTGGCATGATAACGGTTGTTGCAACCATAGGTTGTGTGCTTCTTGTTCAGAAAGTCTGGAAGATGCACAAAGAAAGAAGAGCAAGAAAGGGTTAGGTATGGGATCACCAGACATAATTGACGAGACTGTAGATAATACTCCGCTTCGAGAGGGAACAGATATTGCTGTCCCATTCAACTATGTCCCGCGTGGTTATCAGGAGAACGGATATTATGCGCTTGAGGAGGGATATAAGCGCGGAGTTTCCGTCTGGCATCGTCGGGCCGGCAAAGAGAAGACGTACCTTAATGTGACGGTGCGCGAGATGTGTAAGCGCGTCGGCCTCTATTACTATCTTTTCCCAGAAAAGGCCCAGGGCAAGAAGATACTTTGGGAAGGCAAGGACCGTGAAGGGGTTGCATTTATGGACCATTTCCCTGAGCCTCTTGTTAAAAGGCGGAATAACACGGACTTGCTCGTTGAATTAAAGAAGCCCTTGAGCTCTACCTTTCAGATCTGCGGAACGGATGATTGGGATAGTCTCATGGGTACAAACCCTGTAGGCATGGTCTTTTCCGAGTTTTCACTTCAAGACCCCGCCGTATGGGATTATTTCAGGCCAATACTTGCAGAGAATGGCGGTTGGGCTATCTTCGATTATACGCCGCGTGGAAAGAATCATGGCCATAAGCTCTATGAGATGGCCAAGAAAAACCCAAAATGGTTCTGTGAGCTTCTTACGGTTGAAGATACCAAGCGGCCTGACGGCACGCCGGTTATTACTCAAGAGGCTATTCAGGAGGACCGTGACTCCGGCATGAGCGAGGAGATGATTCAGCAGGAGTATTATTGCTCCTTTGAAGGTTCCATTGAAGGCGCCTATTATGCTAAGCAGATGGATTTGGCCGCCAAGAGCGGACGCATAGGTGAGGTTCCACATGACGCCGCAACTTGCGTCGATACTTATTGGGATTTGGGCATGGACGACAGCATGACTATTTGGTTCGTCCAGCGCATAGGCCGCGCCTGCCACATGATAGATTATTACGAAAACAGTGGAGAAGGTTTCACGTTCTATAAAAATATTCTCGATGATAAGAGGATTGCTCATGGATACTCTTACGGCACACACTATATGCCCCATGATATTAATACAAGAGACCTCTCCGGCGAGGGTAAGACAAGGAAAGCCATTGCCGAGGGGTTGGGCATATCTCCGATAGAGGCTCTACCAAAACTAGGACTACATGACGGCATAGCGACAGCTAGGGCAACATTGAGTCTATGTTATTTTGACGAAGTAAAATGTGAGCATGGAATTAACGCCCTCAGATCGTACAGTAAGGAGTGGGATAATAAGCTCAAAGTCTTTAAGAAAAAGCCGCTTCATAATTGGGCGTCTCATGGAGCAGACGGTTTTAGATATTTTGCCATAGGACGCAAAGAGGCAAGCGGCAAAGTAATTACTAAAAGCAGTTTAATGCCAAGAATATCGTGTATGGGGTAAAAGATGGCTGAGATCGAGGAAGGCGTACCGATAAGATATGACGACTTGGATGCTATCCACGTACGGGCTATTGACGAGCATCGGATAGGCGCACAGGCTGTCCATCGGAATCACAAGATGGCCTATGAAGATATCCTATTTCTACATGGCGGCGACGGGCAATGGGACGACAAAGAGTTGCGAAGCCGTAAGTCGCGTGGAGCTCCAACGCTTACTGTCAATGGGCTCCAGACATTCGTAAACCGCGTGGTGGGCGATATGTTGCTTAATAGCCCCGCTTTAAAATCAATACCTGTCGATCAATACGCGGATAAGAGCGGAGCCCATCTCATAGATGGCCTTATGCGAAACATTAGTCGAGGCTCCAAGTCGGACCGCGTTTTTAAAGCTGTCGGTAAGCAGTCCGTTGGGCATGGCTTCGGGTATATGGAAGTTTTCACCGAGTATAACGGCAAAGAGAGTTTCGAGCAGGATATAAAATTCAGGAAAATTAAAAACTCTTTCTCAGTCATACCAGACCCCGACGCCGAAGATATTACTCTGGCCGACCAGAATTATTGTTTTATCGAAAAGCGAATGACGAGGGATGCGTTTAAGAGAAAATACCCAGGTGAACAGATAACCGATTTCGCGCAGGCGCGTCAAAAGTATGGCGAGTATTATTCTCGCTGGTTCATGGTAAATGAAGTCCTTGTAGCGAAATATTATAAACGCTTTGAGCGCGAGATAGATATCATCCAGCTTGAAAACGGCATGATTTTAAACGCCGACGATCTTGAAAATGATCCTGTGCTTGCCGAGCAGGTAAAAGACTTGCGAGTTATTAAAAACCGTAAGTCTAAATATTACGAAGTTTATAGCTACATTATGTCTGGCGATAAGGTTTTAAGCGGACCACACAAAATAATGTCCTCGATGATACCAGTCGTCAAGGTTTCAGGCCAGACGCTTGAGATTGGAGACTATACTATAACCGCCGGTCTTATTCGCCATGCAAAAGACGCTCAACGGATGAAAAACTTTTGGATGTCTACCATTGCCGAGTCTCTTACAAATGCTCCCAAGACACCTTATATGGCTACTCCAGCGCACGTTAAAGGCTATGAGGATATATGGGCTACCGCAAACCGATACAATTATTCCTATCTGCCTTTCAACGTAGACCCGCAGGCGCCGGGTATTATTCCTCAGAGAACGCCGCCGGCCTTCTTGCCTGATGGAGCTTTTGTTCAATTCAGAACAATGGGCGAGGAGATTAAAAATACTACGGGGCTCTTTGAGTCGTCTCTTGGGCAAAAAAGTAACGAGCGCACCGGGGCCGCGATTGAGGCCAGAGAGCGCTCAAGTGATATCGGCACTTTTGAATTTATCGACAATCTCAATGATGCTATCCAGCAAGTCGGCGCCATTATTCTTGAGATGATTCCCAATGTCTTTGATACAAACCGTGTTGTAAAGATATTGGGAGAGGACCAGAAGACGATAGAGATGGTCGAGTTAAACCGCAGATATTTTGACCCGGCAGATTCAAAAAATATCCTGACAGACAATGATATGTCGATAGGCAAATATGACGTTGCCGTTGAAGTCGGGCCAAACTTTACCACTCAGCGCGAAGAAACCGCACGCAAGATGATTGACTTTATGCAGATATTGAATGACCAGCAGAGAGCAGTCCTGGTCGACATGATACCGAGACATCTTGGATTTAATGGCTCCAATGAGATGGCAGATAGGTTGGAGAAATTACTACCGCCGGGAATCAAAGCGCAGGAGCCCGGAGAGCCACCGCCGGAACCGCCACAGCCGTCGCCGGCAGAGCAGAACGAGGCAAGGAAGCTTGAGGTCGAAGCAGAAAAAAATGAGGTTGCCTCCGCCAAGAATGAAGTCGAGATGGCAAAAGTTCAAGTCGAAGCCGCACGAGTCGCGCAGGAAGCGGAAGACGAAGACGCGCGTACACGGGAGATAGTATTCAATACTTTGGAGGAGATTGAAGGAGGAGGCGTCCAAGAGGCCGCGACATAAAGAAACTTAACCCTAAGCGTACCGGCCAGAAGCCGGGGTAATAACGGAGGACACCATGCCAAGACCAGACGCACCTGACGATTCAGGGGTAATAACGGACGTAATAGAGGATCCGTCCGCCTCAGCAGACGTACCCGACGATTCGGGGGTAATAACGGATAAAGCGACAGCAACAGGAAAGGATAATACCGACCCTGCTGTAAAGCTGGAGTTCAAGAAGTTGAGAGACCGTGCAAATGTGGCCGAGGAGTCGCTTGCTACCGCCAATGAACGAAACAGGGCGTTAGAGGAGGCCGCCAGAGCCAAAGCGCCAGTAGAGCAACATGACGAGCCTATTGCCAAGACCGGAGCCCCGGACTATGATGATTTCGACGATCCTGCCGAATATCATAAAGCGGCGGCGCGGTACGCAAAGGATCAAGTTGACAAGGAGGATGCCGAGAAAGCTGGTATTGCAAAAGAGGCCGCCGCGAAAGAGGAGGCCAATGTCAAATACAATACCGGCCTAGCTGGTGCAAGGGAGAAGTATAAAGATTTTAGCGAGGTATCTAATGTCGCCGGTCTTTATAGCTCTGATGCACTGGTAGACCAGATGCTTGCGTGTGAAAACGCGCATGATATCGTCTATCATCTTGGCCAGAATCCTGCCGAAGCAAAGCGCATTTCAGGTCTCTCAGCGCTTCAACAGGCTAGAGAGTTAGGTAAGCTGGAGGCTAAATTTGCGGGAGAGCCCGCAAGCAATACGTCTACCGACGAGCCTAACCAAACAACAATAACCAATGCCGCCGAGCCCGCCGCAGACCTTCCGGGCGGAGGAACGGATACAGATCATGGCGGATTGACAGCCGCCGAGTATTCCGCGAAGCGCGTGGCAGAAAGAGCCGCTAATAGGGCGGGCAATACCGACAAGAAAGACGACCCAAGAGCGGCAAGGCGAGCTACGGCAAGAGCCACATAGAGGGCGTATAGCAAGTTCTCTGTGTATAAAGGAGAGTCATGCCATTACCAACAAACACACAGTTGACGATTGATATGATAACCTCTGAGGCGCTAGTTGTTCTCCATGAACAGCTTAACTTCATTGGTAATATCAACCGTCAATACGACGACCAGTTTGCGAAGGCTGGCGCCAAGATAGGTTCTACACTTCGCATCAGAGAGCCCAATCAGTTCGTCATTAGGAATGGCCGTGTTGCTGTTCCGCAGAATATGACGAGCACAAAGGTCGACCTGGTTGTAGCTACACAGATAGGTGTCGACATGGAGTTCTCGTCCGCAGAGATGGCTATGGATATCAACGATTTCTCAAGGGAGTATATCGAGCCTGCTATGCAGAGGCTTGCTTCCGAGATTGAATCCATAGCTTTCCAGATGACAATGGACGTTTACAATCTTGTCGGCACACCTGGAACCACACCGGCGACGTTGAGGGTATATCTTGACGCAAAGGCCAAGCTACAGCAGTTCTTGGCTCCACGCGGCAACAGGTATATGACAATCAACTCGGCGGCTGAGGCGGCCACAGTGGACGCTCTCAAGGGACTTTTCCAGAGTTCCACCGCGATATCCAAACAGTATCTTGAAGGTCTCATCGGTAGAGTCGCCGGAATGGACTGGTTCCAGAACGAGCTTATTCACGTTCATACCAACGGTTCAATGGGCGGTACGCCGCTCGTCAACGGCGCTTCACAGACAGGCACATCACTTATCACCGATGGATGGGGTACTACAAACACGATTACCCAAGGCACAGTCTTCACTCTTGCCGGTGTGTACGCTGTTCATCCCGAGACCAAAGTTGCGTATGACTTCCTACAGCAGTTCGTTGTAACTGCCGATGCTACAGCCAGTGCTGGCGCCGCAACGCTCTCTATTAGCCCTGAAATCATCACATCAGGCGCTAGACAGACCGTAAGCGCTAGTCCTGCTGACAATGCGGCCATTACACCTGTGGGAGCCGCATCAACGTCATATGCACAGAACCTTGCCTTCCACAGAGACGCCTTCACATTTGCTACAGCCGACCTGGAGCTTTACAGCGACGCAAAGCAGATTTCAAGGCAGGTCATGGATGGTATATCCATGAGGATATGGCAGGCATCGGACATCAGGGAAGATAGCAATATCACCCGTGTTGACGTCTATATGGGCCAGAAGGCAGTAAGGCCGCAGTTGGCGTGCAGGGTAACTAGCTAATCTTCTTAACGTAGGACAACTTAAACTCGGAGTGGCGGCGGTTAGGCCAGCCGCCGTCACTTTCATAAAGGAGAGTCATGGAAAGAAGAAAGACACCACTTGAGATCGAGAATGAAAGAATGGTGGAGGCTAACCGCAACACCAGGACAGACGTGTACGACGTCACGGATGGTTCCGTTAGACATTGCGCGGACGCAGATGAGGCGCAGGAATGTTACGATTCCGGCAAATACGTCGATACTCCTGCTAAGTGCGGCAAGAAAGCCGAGAAGGAAGAGGAGAGGGGGGCCAACGGTACAGAGCCGGACTGGTTAAGCCTTACCGATACAGCGCTTGCGAGGCTCGGCAAGACTACCTTGGAGGAGAAGGTTTATTATCTCGGGCTTACTCCTGTGGAGGACGCGACAAAGGCAAAGTTGCTTGTCCAGATACAGAATAAGCTCAAGGCCGACGAAGCCAAGAAGGACGAATAATTTAGGGGCGGCGGGTAGCGCCGTCGCCTCATAAAAAGGAGTGGTTATGTCAACACCAAGAGACCTGATAGCTTTAGCGATGAGCGCCTTAACTTTAAAAGCCGCCGGCGATAGCGTAGACCCGACAGACGAGGCCGATGCTCTTGTAATCCTTAACATGATGTTGGGGACTTGGGGTAACAAGCGTAACCGCATCCTCTCGTCGGTTAAGGAAAGTTTCTCGCTGGTCATAGGGCAGGCGAGTTATACAATAGGAACCGGCGGAGATTTTAGCACTGAAAGGCCGGTTAAAATCGAAACGGCTTATATTCAGGACTCCGACGGTAAGGACTGGCCGATAAAAGTTATCGAAGATAGGGCAGAGTATGAATCTATCGTTGATAAAGACATCGACGCTCGGCCTTATAAACTTTATTTCGAGCGCACATTTACGTCTTCACGCGGGACGATATTATTGAATCGCGCGCCTACAGATGCCGATACAATTTATCTCGTCATGTGGAAGCCGTTTACTACTTTTACGTCGGTTACGGATACTGTTGTTTTGCCCAACGGATATGAGGAGGCGATATATTCTCAACTTGCTATTCGCTTGGCCGGACATTGGGGTAAAGAGGTTCCAGAATCTACGGCGGCAGTTGCCGCCGATTCTATTGCCGCCATAGAGCAGGTCAACTTAGAGGTCAAACTTTTAGTACCGGACTGTACTGACGGTATCGAGCAAGGCAATTATTCAAGTATCACAGATGCGAAGTCGGGGGATTAATGCAAAAACTTAATATACCATTTGTCGGGCCGGCCTATGAGGTGAAGAGCAAAAAGCTCAACGCTCAAAGGTGCATTAATCTCTATTTAGAGACCGGAGGTTATGAAGGGAAAAGTAATATCGCGCTCTTTGGCACGCCAGGTCTTGAATTATTTGCAACATTAGGTGGTTCAGCCATAAGGGGAGAGCATCACGTTCCATCTAGAAATTTATTTGCAGTGTCAGGCGATACGTTTTATGAGATAGATCGTGGCGGCACGGTTACAGAACGCGGTACGCTCAATTCTTCATCTAGTAGAATTTCAATGGATGATAATGGCACGCAGATAATGATTGTCGATGGCGAAGACGGCTATATATATAATTTAGATACAGAAGTTTTTGTGGAGATTACAGACTCAGATTTTCCTGGAGCCGACACGGTAGTTTTCATAGATGGATATTTTGCAGTCAACAAACCAGATACGGGCCGATGGTATATATCAGCGCTTCTTAATGGTCTCAATTGGACTGCTACAGATTTCATAACAGCAGAGAGTAGCCCGGACGGTCTTGTTGCTCTGCGGAATCTACAGGGTACAATTCATGCTTTCGGCAGATATACAACGGAGATTTATTATAATTCAGGTGCATCCTTCCCATTTGATAGAATAAGTGGCGGCGTAATGAAGTGGGGACTGGAGGCTAGATTTTCTCTTGCCGAAGCCGTAGATACTGCTTTTTGGCTTGGGAGGAATAAAACTGGAGGCCATGTTATACTCAAAAAAGAAGGTTATGGGGCTCTAAGAGTTTCGACCCATGCGGTTGAAGATGCAATGAATAAAATGACAACCACATCAGATGCTTTTGCATATTGTTATACTTCGCGTGGTCATACTTTTTACGTTATTACGTTTCCGGCAGGCAATCAAACATGGGTTTTCGATATTACAACCGGAGCATGGCATGAAAGACAGAGCTATAGGGAAGGTGGGGCTATAAGGCATAGAGCAAACGCATATTATTATTTTAATGACGAACACATTGTTGGCGATTTTGAAAGTGGTAAGCTTTATAAAATGCGAGATGATATTTATGACGATGATGGAGACCCGATAGAACGCATACGCAGAACGCAACGAGTGTCGGATAGAGAAAACAATATCGCTTACTCAAGCTTGCAGGTCGATATGCAGACAGGCGTTGGGCTTACAACGGGACAAGGCAGTGACCCGCAGGCCATGTTAAGATGGAGCGACGACGGAGGACACAGTTGGACTCCTGAGAAATGGCGTTCTATTGGCAAAAAGGGTGAATATAATCATCGAGCTATTTGGAAAAGACTTGGATACGGCAGAGACCGTATATGGGAATTGAAGATTACCGATCCTATAGAGGTCGTGATGCTAGGAGCCGTCGCAGAGATAGAAGCATTAGCGGCTTAAAATATAAGGAGGTGAGCTAAATGGTAGACCCAATAACATTAGCAATAGCCGCAGGCGCAGGCGCAAGCATTTTGTCCAGCATCTTTGGCGGCAAAGCCGCAGAGAGAGGCGCAAGAAAGGCGGCAGAGGCGACATTAACTGGAGTAAGAGAAACAAACGCTTTGCTGAAAGAGCAATTCGACCTCACGCGCGAAGATTTAGCTCCCTACCGTGAATTTGGCACTGGAGCACTTAGCATGCTTGGAGACCTGCTCGGTATTACTACGCCGGGCCGGAAGCCATCTGCAAGATTCGGTGAATTAACGAAGCGATTTACTGGTGAGGATTTAGCAGAAGATCCTAGCTACAAATTTCGTCTTCGTGAAGGAACACAGGCATTAGAGCGTAGCGCTTCGGCCAGAGGAAAGTTGCTTTCTGGAGAGACAGGAGAGGAGCTTGTTAAGTTCGGCCAAAAGTTTGCTTCAACTGAGTTTGGTAGAGCCTTTGATAGATACCGCACCGAACAGCAGGATACATTTGCTAGACTCTTTGGTATCTCTGAGGCTGGCAGGGGAGCCGTAACAACAGGAGCGCAAACTGGTACGCAGATCGCAGGTCAGATGGGACAGAATATCAACCTTGCTAGTCAGGCGCAGGCACAAGCGGCGATTAATGCCGCTAATGTAAGGGCAAGTACCTTGTCAGGCGTAAACCAGGCAATACAGGGGACAATAGGGAATCTTGCTTTTCAAAGGATGATGAATCGACCCATAGCGCCATCAACTACTTCGGCTCCAACAGGTGGCAGATTTAGGCTTGACACAACTATGGGGACGAGAGCGACAAATACTAGACTCGCTTTATAGGGAGGGAATAAAATGCCAGACGGACAGGTTTTTAGTTTACCAGACGTAGCAATGAAGGCTGAGGATATAAGAGCCAACCGCTTAACCAATCGGATCAATCAGCTTAGGATTGCCGACGCAGAGAGATTAGGCGCCAATGCTCTTAAGAGGCAAAAAATTCTAAGTGGTGCGGTTACTCCGCAAGGAACCATCGACCCGCAAGCGGCAGAGAGAGGTTTTATCAAAAACAATCTTTTTGACGAGGCTTTTGATTTTAAAAAGATGCATGACCAGACCACTGCAAATAAACTCGCCATAGAGCAAGGGGTGGCTACGCTCAAGGGCACGAAATTGACAAACGCCAAGAAGAAATTTAACGTACTTGGCCTTGCCAATTTAGGGCTCACCGAGGGATATTCCGAGCTCATAAGAAAAGGCGTGCCTCGTCCAGAAGCAATGATTAAGATGCAACCCCTACTCAACAAGACAAACGAGGCTTTAAAGAACGCCGGCTTTACAGAGCAGGATTTGATGGCTACATTCGACCCGGAGGAGGCCGCCACAAGGGTTAACATGTCAAAAGAAGCCCTTGACTTGATAGGTGCCGCCGAGACAAGAGAGGGCGCCGCAGAAACCAGAAGGGGGACCGCAGAGGAGCGGAAACTTAAGAGAGCCGAGGCTAAGGTTAAAAATAAACGCGGAGCTCGCAAGCGTCTTTCCGATATCGGCGTAGCAAAAGCCAGGTTGCTTTCAAGGACGCCTGTTGATGCAGAGTTTGCAAAACTCATGGGCATTGAAGGTGTAGACGTAAATAACGTCGAGGAGGTCAAGGCCGCGCTTAAGACCCTTGAGACTGAGGCAGTAAGCTTGAGGAATGAATTTAAGATCAATTCGCTGGATGATATTTTTGGAGGCAAATAATTGCCCTTACAGGAAGCATACCCCGGCCTTGCTGGTAAGATTGAGACGGCTCTTGACGCCGGATTCGGCGAGGAGGAAATAGAGGCTAAAATCCTTGAGCGGATGGAGTTCGCGCGTGACTCAGGATATTTACAGGCCGAGATAGAAGAATATATTGGAATAACGCCTATGGACGTCACCAGAGCGCCGGCAATGGAAACTCCGGCCATTGGCACTGATATCGCCCAAACGCCTTCTGGCGCCCCTATAGCGCCTCAAATAACCCCTGTTCCGAGTGACTTCGAGGCCGTAGCCGCAGGTTCGCCTATGGGAGCGACACTTGAGGCGGTCCCCGATATTGGCAGTATGGACCAGAGCGAGCTTGTCAAGCAATTTGGCCGCGAGACTTTTGGTTTAGGAGAGGCCGCTTTGGAGCAGGCCGGCGCCTTAGCATCTTTCTTCCCTGAATCGGCTATTGCCGGGTTCCCGGGAGTGTATAAATTACTCACGACGGGCGATCTCAATGAGGCAACTAAGGCCATTGAGGAGACCAGAGAAGCTATCCATCCATTTCTTGTTCGCATACCAAAGAGCAAAGAGGGAAAAGTTGCCAGCGAGCGCGTAGGTAAATTTCTCGACTGGATGATTGCAAAGCCGGCGGCGGCTATGGGTGAGATGTTTCAAGAACATGCGCTTGATAAAGGTATGTTTCTTTCTACTTTACCAATCCCCCAAAAAGCAAAGGAGCATCTTAGGGATGCAGGCGCGGCGTTTTTCAATATCGTAGCCGAGTTTGCTGGCTATGCGGCTTTATTGGGTGGGCCGAAGAAATTGAAGGGCAAGGCTCCTGCCAAGCCGAAAATGACCGAGGAAGGAATCATTGAATTAAACAAGCATATACCGGAGAGTTTCGATGCGATTAAAGAAGCCGAGCACCTTATTCGTGAGGGCAAGCCCTTGCCGGCTGAGATGATAGCGGAGCATCCGGGGCTGGAAAATCTCGTCAAACAGTACGAGACCTTTAAGACGGATAAAACCACAGGGAAAGAGCCAGCCTTGCCAAAGAGAGAAGCCACGCCGGAGGAGATTGCAAAAGCTAAGGCTCCAGCAGTAAAGGGGACTGAGGCCGAGCGCATGGCTGATATGAAGGCTAAGGCCAAAGCGTTCAAGGCAGAGAAGAAGGCCAAGCCCACGACCCTTGAGCCCACAAAGGAGATGCAAGTCTCTGGAGGCGAGTCCCTCAAGGCAAGAGGAGCTAAGGAGATAAAGGAGATAGAGGAAGGCAAGACCTTCGACTTTATGAATCCGCTCAAGAGCGAAAAGGGTATTGTTGACATAAGTGGTATTAAAGAAGCTACCAAGTCCATGAGAAAGAGGTTTGGTCTATCCGATCCCACTTCTAAATTAGGAAAAGGCGGAGTTGCTGCTGTTGAAAGGTGGCGTATACATAAGAATACTGGGAAGCTTAAAGCTCAACGCGTTCACAAAGCTATAACTGATATAATACCAGACTCCAAGCAACGCGCAGAGATAACCCATGCCCTTGACTCGCCAGAAAAGGTTAAAGCTCTTACTCCAGAGCAGAAGAAAATGCACAATGAAATACAACAAATGTATTCCAATTATGCCAAGACACTTAAGGAAGAAGGGATATTGGATGCTCAAAGAGAGGCTTATGTTAATCATATAATTCTTAGTAAACCAACGGCAGGGAAAGCCGCAAAGCCAGGTTTAGGCGCATTGAGTAGTCGTCCAGGATTTACCAGACAAAGAAAACAGACGCCTGATGGTAAAGATTTTACACTTCAAGAATGGAAAGATTTAGGCTATGAGGTAGTAGAAGATATTGCCGACCTTGTTGCTATTTACCAAAACACCGCAGAGCAGGCCATAGCCAACAAGCGTCTTGTGGATTACTTAAAGACTGCCAAGACCGAGAATGGGCAACCGGCCTTGCAGGTGTTCAGTAAAATACCATTTGAGGAAAAAGGCGACTATCTTTATGTTGACGAGATGCAGTTACAGAAACATGCCGGCAGAGCCATAGAGACCAAGAAGGGTAAAAAGGCGACAGTCCTATTCACGGAGCCAACTGGCTTACATAAAGACCTTTGGCCTACGATAGATAATATCCTCCATGACCGTCGGCCTCCTGGTCCTCTCTATAAAGGTTTCGCCAAGACCCGAGGCGGAGTCAAGCGCGTCATAATGTTTAATCCCCTTATTCATGGATTCAATACCGAAAGCAATGTCATGATGGCTCTCGGGACACAATACCCGATTAAGCGACTCCAGAAAATGACACCAGAAAAGATAGCTAGACTCGAAATGGAAATGGTGGAAAGTGGTGTCGAATTAATAGGATTATTTGATGTAAGTAAACGACTAGAATTAGACGCTTATGAACTCAAGATACCGAGCACGAAATCTCTTAAAGAGCATGTCACAAACCCACTAAAAGCCATTAAAGAGACTGGTGATAGAATATTGTGGGATAAATTTGTAAAGTCTGGTCAGATGCTTGTCTTTGAGACTTTGCGTGAACGCTTTGAGAGGGGCTCGATAGTATTGTCATTCAGGCGAGGTCCAGATGGCGTCTTTAAGATAATTCCAACTATTGGTCGTAAAAAGACAATGACCAAAGCCGAGGCCGGCAGAGCGGCGGCCATGATGACCAACGACCTGCTTGGCACCCTGCCTCAGACATGGTTCACAAAGAACCAGCGCCGGGTGCTCTTTGCTCTCATGTTCGCGCGCAACTGGACAGTCTCAAACCTGCGGACGCTCACGGGCGCCACAGGGGGATTCGCCAGGTCTCAAGTATTGCCTAAATTTTTGCGCTTCGAGGATGTCACGGATGCTCAATTAAAGGCCATGAGTAGCCAATATAGGCGAGTTATAATCAAGGGTGTCATAGGGGCTGTAGTATCTGCGGAAGCCGTACAGATGATGCTACAAAAGATTAACTCGCCAGACGACGTTCACCATATATGGGAAAACGAGGAGGGGCATAAGCTCGACATTGATACCGGAATAATCGACGCCAAGGGACGTAAAGTCTATATCAAAAACTGGCTCTTTAGGCAGATAACCGATTACGCCGCCCTCATGGAAGGCCACGTTATAGAATTTTCAAAAGCAAAAGCCGAGCCGATAATGAGGTCTATTGCCGAGGTCGTAATTAACGCTGACTATAGAGGCGAGAAAATCAGAAAAAAAGGCGCAACCAGGCTGGAGTCCGCCAAAGCCGTTGCCATGCACATGTTCACTGGCATGACTCCAGTTGATACCTTCACCGGCAGGGAGGGCGAGGTAAGGTCTCTTGTCGAGAAGCTATTGCCTTTTACTGGCACATGGGTAAGGCGCGGGATGCCTACAGGTTCTAAGGACCCTGTGATGGGCGATATGCTAAAAGATTATTATACCTACCGGGATAAAAAGAAACTCTTAAGTGTAGATGTCAAAAATCAGGCCGCCGAGCTCGCGCAAAAAGGCGAATTTAAAGAACTTGGCAAACTGATCGACAAAGAAACCTTTACCCAAAAGCAGGCCGTTAATGTTATAAAGAGAATAAAGGACCCATTTGCTTATCGTGTCGGCTTCAAGATAGATAAGAATGGTATACCGAAATTTAGCTCGGACTTCATAGAATTTTTAATGTCTCTTGAGGGCAAAGAAAAAGAAAAATATATAGACGCGATTAAGCGCTTCAACAGACAGCGTTTCAAACCGAAGGAGGAATAAACATGGCAGACGGAGCGCTCTTTTATCCGCCACGCGCACAATTTTTAGATGCAAATGGGGACCCTGTTTCTGGAGGTAAGGCATATTTCTATGAGCCTGGAACATCAACGCCGAAAGATGTATATCAGGATGAAGCGCTTACAACGCCTCATGCTAATCCGGTAATCCTGAGTACGCTCGGCGCCGCAGAGATATGGATGGATGGCCTATATAAAATGAATCTCCTTACCTCTGACGATGTGCAGGTTCCAGGTTATCCAGTAGACAATGTATCCTCCGCGCCGGCGGCGACTGCGGATACAGAAGCCTCTGAATGGTTGAGCCCTGCTGATGTTCCGACATATCTTTCCGCGACTCAGTTTACTGTGCCAAACGATAAAAGGACGACTTATCAGGAAGGCCGGCGACTCAAATGTACGGTAACGGCTGGTACGGTCTATTGTCTTGTAACGAATGTTTCCTTCGCCGCAAGCACAACAACCGTAACGGTATCCGGCGGAAGCCTTGATAGCGGTCTCAGCGTTGTTGATGTGGGGATTCTGACCGCGACAAACCCAAGCATACCAAAGGTTGCACTTGAGGTCGAAGATGCGACGAGTCTTATTCATGCAGTAAGCGCACAGCAGATTTCTAGCGGAGAGCTTACATACATTGCTGAAAGCGGGGCTCAAGATGTTTATGTTATGACGCTGGTTCCAGCGATTACGGCCTATACGGACGGCATGAAACTATCTTGCCAGATGGGAGCCTACGCTAATTCGTCAACTACTCCTACGTTGAACGTAAACGGATTAGGGGCTAAGACGATAAAACGTCTCGACGGTTCCGCGCTTCTTGTCGGGGATCTTCCGTCGGGATGGAGGGCGCGCTTTGAGTACGACGGTACGGATATGCTCTTGCTTAATCCGGCCCTTTATGAAACGTGGCTAAGGGACAACAACAGATACGCTCTGGATACAGGTAGCGCCAACGCTTACGCTATTGCTCCAAGTCCGGCAGTTGACGCCTATCGCACAGGATTATCAGTAGTTTTCAAAGTAGTAAACGCCAATACTCTTGCCACTCCTACCCTGATCGTAAACGGGTTAGCGGAAGGGGCAAAAACTATTGCCAAGTTAGATTCTTCTGGTACATTGGTTGGTCTTGGTATTGATTTACCTGCAGGACATTGGGCAGAATGTGTTTATGACGGGACTTATTTTGTCCTGAAAAATCCTGCTACAAATGTAAGACCCGTAGCTATTAAGGTTGTGGAAATTGTACATAATATTGCAGTGGCTAGTACATGGGAAACAGTAGCGGCGTCGGCAGAAATTTTCATTCCAGATGATATTACAGCTTTAACCTGTAAATTTAGAATGAAGGGCAGTATAATTTCAAACAAACAAATGCGTATTGGTATAAACGGCACTTATGGCACAGCTACTACAGCGGATACAAATACAACTTACACGACTTATACTGTAAGTATTGACGTTGACAGTGATGATAAAGGGGCTTGGCAAGCATTAGAAATCCAAGCTTTTGCCGTAAATGATACCAACGACGTTACCATACACAAGGACGAGGAATCGATAGCTGGTATTCAGACTGACTTCATTGGAGCATCTTATTTTTCATAGCTAGTGCGGCAATAAAAAAGTTATCCGACAAGGAGCCTTTACATGGGAGAAAAAGAGATCAAAGAGATTGTCCGTAGATATGGTGGCCCTTAAGTCCGAAAGGGATAAGCCTAGCCCGAGTCCGAAAACGGTAGCTGATTTAACAGTCAAGCTCTTGGAGAATAAATATTAGAAGACATAAACGAAAGGACTATTATGTGCGAATTAAGCGAAGAACAGCTTGAAGAAATTTCCAATAGGGTCGCAAGTAAAATCCAGAATGGCCGGACAGGACGAAGCGCTCTTTCTCAAGAAGATATTGTAGCAATTAAAACCTTCATCAACACTAAGAAAAGTGCAGTCAAGATAGTCCTCTATATTGCTGGCGTGATGGCGATATGGGCACTTAAGGATATTTATATTTATTTTTCTGAACTGATAAAAAATTTAAAGATGGGGTAGGGGGGTCGCATGAAGTTGTCCGAAAAACAAAGAAAATTCTCTCACTTGGTAGCACATATAATCGACTTCATTCACTTATGCGACTACGAAGTTACGTTGGGCGAAGTCCTGCGAAGCAAAGAGCAACAGGCCATCCATGTTAAAAACGGCGTAAGCCGAGTAAGATTCTCTAGACATCAGGAAAAGCTCGCTATTGACCTCAACCTCTTTTTTGATGGCAAGTATTGTACTGACAAAGAGAAGTACCGGATAATAGGCGAAGAATGGGAGCGGATAGGCGGACGATGGGGTGGGCGCTTTGGTGTGGCCAAAGAGGATTACGAAACTAAAGTTGGTTGGGATGCCGGCCATTTCGAGTACGGTGGATAATGGCTAAAAAGACCATACTAAGCCGTTTGAACGACGCTAAGACCGTTATAACCCTCGTTCTGGCCATAGGGGGTGTCTTTCTATGGCTAGAGGCTAGAATCGTCAAGGCAGAGATCGAGTCAATGGAAAATAGTATCACGCTCTTGCTTTTAGATTATGGTGGAAGTATTGAGGGAGCGCCCCCGGAGGTAGTGGCGACATTCAATGTCTGGATAAAAGAACTCGCAAGAAAAAGGGAGGACTAAATGATACCGATAGTTGACAAGCTGATAGAAAGCACAATAGGCAAAGCCATAGGAAATACCGTTGACAAGCTTATAGATCATTACTTGCCCGCCTCCATGAGCGAGACCGAGAAAGAACAATTCAAGCTGGAGGCTCGCAGGATTGGTGTCGAAGAATCCAATGCCGCCACAGCCGACATACAAGGCGCACGGAAGCTCGCCGCCGAAGAAAGCAAAGACGCTCCAGGTTGGACAAAGGTGCTTACGGTTACGCACAGACCAGTTTGGAGCTTTCTTATTCTTGCGATATTCGCCTGGACGGTCTTGGCCCCATATATGGGCTTTCCCATGATAGCGCTAACTGAAATTCATAAGGATATTATGCAGACCGTAATTATCTTTTACTTTGGCGGCAGGTCTATAGAAAAAACTGTCTCGGTTTTTAAGGGGTAGTCAATGGAGCCACCACCGAAAACCCCTATAATTTTAAATAATAGGGGACAAATATCGCCAGCGTGGGAGTTATACTTCGAGCGTATCTCCGCAAATGTCGACACGGCCCCTGGCGCGGTAACTTCCGTTTTCGGAAGGTCCGGCGCGGTCCTTGCCGTCGCCGGGGATTACGACCATTCAGAGTTGGGCAGTATAGGAACCGATGATCATCACAATGAGGCCCATACCGTCGCCTCCCATTCCGACACTTCCGCTACGGGGACGGAGCTTAACACTCTAACCGACGATAGCGACGCGGATTCTTTACATCGTCATGCAATCGCTGATGCTCATATAGCCGATAGCACACTTCACTTTACAGAGGCCAGCATAAATCATGGCGCGATCAAAAATAGTGGTTCGAATACCCATGCTATGATCGACGCACATATTGCCATTGTATCGGCTATGTCTAACGGCTCTATTCCATTTATTTCGAGCGGAATCTTAACAGAAAATAACGCTGACTTTTCATGGGATAATACTAATAAGAGATTAGAAATTGGGGGTTTTGTTGGAGTCGCCGATGGTGCTTTAGTGGCTCGAATGGCTACATCTTTAGGTAGTACGCTTGGAGACAGTCAAGTAATTTCTCAATTAGTCGGAACGGCTGGTGGCAACCAAATATATAGGGTTAATACCTTATATAGAGATTCAGCGGGTAGTAGTTGGACGACGGCAAGGTGGCATGACCATTTAGCTGTTGATGCCTCTTTTCATACTCCACAAACCGACACAAAGGTTTGGTGGGAGCGGGACCCCAATAATAATATTCAATCTTGGGGCAACGGCGCAAACACTTATTTAACTATCAAAGCGGGCAACGTGGGCATAGGAACAACAGTACCAGAGTTCCCTGTTCATGTTGCCTTAGATAGTGGCGCGCTTCCGACTACTATACCCGGCACAGGCTTAGTGGTTAATAATAATAGTAATACGGCTGACAATGCGGGTATAGGTATTGTCTCTGGGTTAACCGGATACTCCATGCTTCTCTTTGGTGATTCAGCAGATATAAACGCAGGACAAATTATATACTACAATAGCAGTAATGCTATGACATTTAGAACGACCGGGGCGGGTGAAGATTTGAGGATTGATACATCGGGCAATATAGGCATAGGAGTAACGTCATTCGGTGCAAGCTCACAAAAAGTTTTAGCATTTAAAAACGGCACAGCCCCGACAAGTAACCCTGCTGACACCTGCCATATGCACGCAAGGGATGTAAGCTCTAGCTCAGAGCTTTTTGTTGAGGATGAAGCCGCTAACGAGACACAGTTGACGGCTCACCCGGGGGATTATCTTAACAGCCTGCCCGTGGATGTAGATCATGAATTTCCTTGGGTGCATAGAACCTCAAATAAGTTTTTGGGGAAAAGGATTACTGTAGATATGGAGGGTGTAGTCAGAGAGCTTGAAAGGCTCTCGGGAAAGACTTTCATAACGATGGAGAATATACCCGCGCATGACTGGGATACCAATCAAGAGAACATACGAATAGGCAGAGAAACCGAGAGGGCTTTTTTACAGAGTGAGATAGATAGACTTAATATAGCAATCGCTGTAGAGCAAGATGTCAAGAAAAAGGCAGGGTTGTTGCAGGCAAGAAGTGAGATCACTATACCAGCGTCTTACACTAAAAAACCCCCGCCTTCTTGGATGAAGGCCAGGGGTGTTATTACAGTATTAGAATAATCAGGCTTGATGTTCCATCCCCCCTGGGGGAGAGCGTCGGTTTGAGCCGCCGGCGCCTTCCCCTTCCCTTATCCCACTATATAAAGTCTTCCGGCTCTGAGTCCTTGTTCTCGACTACCTCCGCATCAACGGCCTCTTTCTCCTCTCCGGCCTCCTCTCCGGCCTCCTCAGCGTTCTGAGCGGCCTCTTTAGCGGTTGTTGCCTGCCCTGTTACTATGCTGGAGACGCGAGTTTTACCGTCTTCGGGCTCGACAAAGACATCTACCTTGTCGGTAATATCCCTGACTTCCTCCTGAGAGAGCATGCCCATGAGCGTTCCGGACACATAAAGCCGGCCAAAGAAGGCGGCGGCTCTATAGCGAATCATAAGCTCCGGCATGGTCTTCCACTTCGAGCCGTCCTTTTGATACCACTTCTCGGCCTTCGCCATAGCGATAGTAACCGGCGGTCCTTCTAGGCGTTCTCCCGTGGCAAGCTCTGTTACCCATGCGTAGCAGGAGCGTTCATCCGTGTTCTTCTTGCCTTCGAGCACATACCGAAGATCTGAAAACTTACGTTTGCCATCGGCCCCCTTGACGCTTTCTATAACGCCGATGATAAACTTGGAAGACCAGGACGGCTTACCCTTGATGATGTCAAGGTTCTGCATGACGGCAAGAGGGCTGGCGCCGGTCCTGCTTGCCATCTCAAGGGCGACGATGCAGTTTGCCGGCTTGCCTTGATAGATCGCGGGGACCATCCCTGAGCCTGCCAAGATTTGGCCCTGCTCCTTTAGGAATTTAAAGGCGGCCTCGTCCTGAAAGCCCGCCACCGTACCGTCGTGCTCGGTAGTGGCGAGGCTGTTCTCCTCAGTCTTTGTCTTGGTATTCTCTTTGGTCAACTGCGGCCTCCTTTCTGGTGGCGTCCTCGATGCCGACGGCATCCTCACAAGCCTTGATGATATCGTCTTGACTGGCTACGCAAGACGTAACGTATCTCGACATAGCAAAGCGCTCGGCCTGTGCTCTTGAGCTTGCCCTGATGTAATGAAGTGTGCCGTTCCTATCGCCAAACTGCTTTACTTCTACCTTATAAATCCTTGAAGCTGTCATGCTGTTACTCTCCCTTCTTCTCCGTCACTCTAAAGGTTCTGTAGCTCTTGCGCCCTCCGTAGGACTCTCCTACCATCTCCTCGGTTATCTCTGTTGCCGGAGTCTCTTTCGTCATGCCACAACTGAGAGTATATCTGCCGGCCTTAACCTTGTTGTACTCGTCGCCTACCTCGTCAATGATGCGAGCCTTTACCTCTTTGCGCTCGGTCTCAAGCGCCTTAATCTCCTGGCCGATATTGTAGTGAGACTTGAGCCTGTCCATCATCTCCTCGTCCTCGGTCTCAAGGAGATTGACGCCGGCGCTCTGGTGAAGGCTTACGATAAAGTCTGAATCCCTTGCGTAATTCGGCGCGAGCGGTATACCGGCATCTACCAATATCCAGAAGTCCCTGACGGCATCACACAAGGCGGCGCCCACTTCGCGGTCACGGTCACGGTAGATAAACTTCGGCTCATTCCCGCCGACAAGAGCGCATATCAAGGTCCATTCGATATCGGCTATTTCCATCTGAGCCTGTACCTGTAGCTCGATATAGTCCGTCGCCTCGGTCTCGCTCCACTTGTTGCGATAGACCAGACCATCGACATTCTTAATCTCTAGATTGCCAAGGCCCTTTGGATGGTCGATGATGCGGAAATCAAAGCTCGCGCCAAAGCGGGGCTCCTTGTCGTGCCGGACGTAGTGATTGTAGGGTTCGATCTTAACGCCCAAGTCCTCGGCTATACCGGCGGCGATAGAAGCCTCCAGGCGCTTGCCCCACTTCATGCGCTCGTTCTCCTCAAAGGTATCCTCTGTGAGACCGGCCTTGATATGGTAGAGCTCGTAGTCCGTCATATACGGGCTCAAGCTGGCGCCGGTAACGGGGTCGGCAAAGAGCGCCGATACCTCCGTGCTGGTTACGTCCTCGGCTCTCATAGCGAGCCAGTCCTCTCTGTCTTTCGGTGTTAATATTGTGGGCATGTTAGTTCTCTTCTTTCGTACAAGTGTGAACCTGCGGATTATTGAGTAACAATGTGAATACTCTGCCACCAAAAGTATTGTTATGGCATTCTTTTTCTAGCTCGCAAGCCTCACATGGTAATGCTCCCTCGCCTCGTGCAACCCTGATGTATTCCTCCAGTTTATCGTAGGCTTTGCCTGTTTGATAAATGCCGACTTCATCGGGGTTGTCTAGCATTTCTGAAATAATATCACATATTACTGCCCTATCTTTGCTCATTCCTTCCTCCTTTCGATATTTAAGAATTTATCAAACCTTTTACCTTTTGTCAAGTTTTTTCTTTACATAATCTTAAATGTGTGCAATATTGGTCTTGTATGCCCGTATAGAGGCATGGTGGGGGACACAGGTTGCAGGGTCGTTGAGTAAGCGCACTCATGGATGGTAGCCTAGCCCCCCACCACTAAAAAGGAGAATCGTGGAAGCTAAGGATACAACAAGATTTGAGCTTAGAATAATGAGTGATTTCATACAACGTAATTATTGGACATGGTATTGGAGAGCTCAAGTAAGAGAATATTATCGTCGGCGACAGTATTATCATCGCCAAGAAAAACTAAAAACTAGGGCAATACGACAAAGAGTGTTTTTATTAGAACAAAAAATTAGGAAGAATATGTCATTTAATGAAGCCCGCAATTTAAGGGTTATATAAGGAGGTATAAATTATGAGCGACGTATTGCGTGAAGCCATGAGCAAGCCTGCGGTTCAAGGCAAGCATATTTCTGACAATGATTATGGTTGCCCTTCTTGTGGTAAAATTATAACAATAACAAGGCAAGTAGAGCACAGTTTTTGTGTGGCTTGCAATCTACGAATACAGAAAGGGGACGCATGAAGTCAACACCAATACAGAAGGTTCTTAAGAAGCTCGATATATCTGCGCTCGCTCTCAGCAAGAAGCTCGGGATAAGTCATGTTGCGGTCTACAAGTGGGGCTATTCAAAGGCCGACAAAGGGACCGGCGGAATCATACCGGCCAAGTATCACAAGGCCATAATGAGGTTGGCCAAGAAGATGAAGGTTGACCTGGATCCGGCAGACTTCGTGGCGCTGTAGTGTTCACCCTCCATCCTTACCAAGAGGATATGATTGCTGGCGCGCGCTCTGCGCTCCGGTCTCACAATTCTATTCTATTACAATCTCCTACAGGCTCCGGCAAGACCGTGCTCGCATCAACCATGCTCGGCAGGGCAAGTGACAAGGGACTCAGAGCCTTCTTTATTTGCCATCGAGCGGAGCTCATAGAGCAGACCGCGCGGACCTTTGATGAAGTTGGCATATCCTATGGCCTTATCGCCGCCGGCGAGCGTCCAGACCCCTTTCAACCCGTCCAGATATGCTCCATCCAGACGCTTGCAAGACGCTATGATAAGGTAGCGCCTCCGAATTTGGTAGTATGGGACGAGTGCCATCATCTCGGGGCCAAGAGTTGGGCTACGGTTCATGGCTATTACAGCGACGCCAAGCACGTCGGTCTTACGGCTACGCCGGAGAGACTAGACGGTAGAGGACTTGAGGCTCAATTCTCCTCAATGGTCAAGGGGCCGACGGTAGCATGGCTTATTAAGCATGGCTACCTGGCGGACTATGACCTCTACGCGCCGTCAAAGCCGGACCTTACAAAGATACATACCAAGATGGGAGACTACGCTGGCAACGAGCTCGCAACGATCATGGATACCGGAACAATCACCGGCGACGCCATCAAGCATTATCAGCGCCTTACTCCCGGCAAGCAGGCAGTCGTCTTTGCCGTATCCATCAAACATTCTCAGCATATCGCAGAACAGTTCAAGGCCAATGGCATCTCCGCCGCGCACATTGACGGCACGACAAAGAGACCGGAGCGCAAAGACATTATCGCCAGGTTCCGGACCGGCGCCGTGAGGGTTCTCTGCAACGTCGATATCGTGGGCGAAGGATTTGACCTGCCGGCAATGCAGGTTGCTATCCTGCTCCGGCCCACGCAGTCAACCGGCCTCTATCTCCAGCAGGTAGGCCGTCCCCTGCGAGTCAAGCCCGACGGCTCAAAGGCCACTATCCTCGATCACGCCGGCAACGCTATGCGACACGGCCTGCCAGACGAGGACAGGGAATGGACGTTGGAAGGGCACAAGCGCAAAGGCAAAAAGAAAAAGCAGGAGCAGTCGGTATTCATACGCCAATGCCCGGTCTGTTATTATGTTCATAAGCCCCTACCGACATGCCCTGGGTGCGGATATACTTATTTGGCCTCAGAGAATATGCCGGACGTAAAGGACGGAGAGCTCGTCGAGGTTGACAAGGAGGCGTTTAAGAGGCGACAGCGGAGAGAGCAGGGTGGAGCCAAGACTTATGACGAGCTTGTGGCTTTGGGTTTCGCAAGGAATTATAAATCGCCTCATACTTGGGCGCGGTATGTTATAGCTTCAAGAGAGAAAAAACTAAGGAGGCAAGCATGATGAACGAAGGTATGTACTCAAGCAAAACGCCGGAACACGCTACGCCTCAAGATTTTTTCGATAAACTTGATGCGGAATTTAATTTTACCTTAGATCCTTGTGCTACGCGAGAAAACGCAAAGTGTGAGGAATATCTGACTAAAGCCGATGATGGCCTTCAACATAGGTGGTGGGGTGTTGTCTTTATGAATCCGCCCTATGGTAGAGAGATAGGCAAGTGGATGAAAAAGGCTTATGAATCTTCACAGGAAGGCGCTACGGTTGTTTGCCTTGTGCCTTCTCGTACCGATACTCGCTGGTGGCACGATTATGCCATGAAGGGTGAAATACGATTTATAAAAGGGCGCTTGAAGTTTGGAGGATCTAAAAACTCTGCGCCCTTTCCAAGTGCTGTTGTGATTTTTAGACCCGGAAGGGAGACCAAGCATGAGCGAGATAGATATCCAAAATGAAATTCGCATGGCGCTGGCAGACGCACAAGTAATGAGCTTTAGAAATAATACTGGCGCCCTAAAGGATAAAGATGGTCGGCTGGTCCGTTACGGTCTTTGTAAGGGTTCCTCAGATATCATCGGTATAAAAAAGATCAAGATAACGCCGGACATGGTAGGGCAGGAAATAGGGGTTTTCATGGCAATAGAAGTCAAGGCCGCTAAGGGTAAAGCTACGCAGGCACAGACAAACTTCCTTCACATGGTCCGCAAGCATGGCGGTCTCGCCGGCGTCGCTCGGAGCGTGGAGGAGGCGCTTAAGATAATTAATACGCCTTCTTAAAATTAACGCTGATGTCAACTTTATCCATAAAATCAATATTGAATAGCCCTTGTCGTCCAACTACCGGCATTGGCTTGACTGGAACTATTATATGGCGGTCAAATCCCCATGCGTAGCGTCCAGGGCTAAAATCTCCAAAAGGCCGGTCTGTACCTATTTCCATCTCTGTCATATCGTCAGTGCGAATACAATCAATAAGATTTACTATGGCTACGATTTCGCCAAAGGGCAAGTGTTTAGCATGAACCCCGACACAATTTTGTTTTATAGGGTCGAGCGGTTTACCAATAAGCGGCGCAAGGCCGCCATAGAAACGATAAAGATAATTGCTCATATCCGCTTTCGACAATCCACCCTTCGCCGCGCAGATAGCAAGAGCCCCTCGATGCTTGGTGGACCATGAACGGGTCTCGAATCTCTTTGCTCCTGTAGCAATTAACGAGGCCCACGGTTGCCATAGGCTGATTGCCTTCATACCTGCCTCCTTCCGCACATAAACTTGCCGTCTTTGTATTCGCAACAAAGGACGCCGTGAGGTTCACACTCGGTAGATTCATCTATCCATTTTTTTGCTTCCTCCAGCGCCTTTTCTTTGGTCAATTCTCCGCCTGTCATGTAGGTCTTGGAGGAGCCCAAATAGACATATACAACGTGCAAGCCCTGGGGAGAGCCAGGTATCAAGTCATATCCTTTATATTTTTCGCTCATAACTACCTCCATTTCTTTTGATAGCCCTTGTCGGTATGGACTCTCGGATAACATGCTTCTTGTTATATCAACCCCCTGTGCTCTTTACCGTCGAGCAGGTGTCCGGCGTTCTTTTTGCCGACGCGACGCATAAGTACATCGCCTTTACGAAAATGACCGTCGTTTTCACCACTAGACTTTACAATCTCGACATTCCCTTTACGCATATCCCCGCCGAGATCGCCTCCGGGCTCACCTTGCGTCTGCGACCACTCCCCCCACTGCTTAAAGAAGAACGGAACGTCCGCCTCGACGCACTGGTCCCGAACCGAGCGCGCCCAATCCGGGTGCATCGGCCTCGCCCCGGGGCCGGTCTCTCCGCCCATGATTATTTGATTAATGCCGTAATTAAGCTTCCATTTGGAAGGAAACGAACAACACGTAGGAGGATTTACAGGCTTAGATATGCTCCAAGAATGACACTTCGGACATTCCCAATAAGGTTCAATATGACCCTTAAAATCCACCGGCCCGAGCGCGGGCTCGTAACTTACAAACCGCTTCGCCGCCGGGGTCTGCAACAGGTACGGTATCCGGTGATCGGCAGAGGGCTGGTCCTCGACCGAGACGCCTAAATAAATACGAGGGCAAGGTTTTGTAGGTATGGGTTTTCTGTTTTCATCTACACAAGCAACTACTTTGCCTGTGCCATTATAAAAACCTTCTAAAAATGATTTTGCCCTATCGGGACGCTTTGTTAATATTAAATAGGTATGACGATGCGCCCCGCGCATAGGTACATTTAATACCCGTGATATAAAGTAATCAGGCACGTCTTTATGAAAAAGATCACTCATTGAACAAACAAATATTCGCCTCGGCTTTTTCCAGCCTTGAGGTTCGTCCAGCCTTTCAGGGTGGAGCGTTACCTTGAAAGGGTCGTCCGCCGGATACCCGAACCGCCCCTTGAGCCGGTTCGCCATCCTCTTTGCGTAGCAGTTCCTACAACCCGCGCTTATTTGCGTACACCCCGTTACCGGGTTCCAGACCTTATCGGTCCATTCAATATTAGTGTCGGCCATTATTCAATCCTCCTATTCTAAAAACAAGCTTAAAGGTAACTTCGTCGCTCTTGATTTGATGCCTGAACTAAAGTGTTTTGTCTTGGTGGCCTCTGCTCCTTCGAGATCGCGCAATGGCCTACCCCATTCGCCAGCCCAAGGTGTCTCGGCAAGGAGCTTTCTAATCGGACCGCTATCGTTGGAGATATAGACATATGCCTTGCTTATGTCGTTAAGCTCCTCGTCCTTGACCAGGATACCGTAAAGCTTTAACTCTCGTATGGCGTCGGCTGTGTTGATAATATCGTCAGAATTAACCAAAATATTGGAAGCGATAATAATCAATTCTCCTAAACTCGTTTCCTTTGGCCCATTTGAGGCGTTGAACCGTATCCGGCTGGTAGCGAGCCTATCCAGCAGGCGCTCCTCGTCACCTTTTGCCTCAATGGTGGTGTGCTCTGTCCATCCCTGTTTTTTTACCCATTCAACCGCCTCGGCCAATGGGATTTCTTTAGTATTATGACAAAGATGTGCGCCGGCCAAGAGCGTCCCCATCTGGTCGGCTACTCTGCGAGATTTCAAAACGACGGCTACTGCCTCCGTGAACGTATTGCAGTTAGTCTGTAAGACCTTGAGATTGTCAAGCGTCCGCGCAAGCATCTTATTGGCGTACTCATTTGTGCAGGTCGCAAGGATATCTCCTAAAAGCGCTTGCCAGCGTTTGTCTTCGTCGTCGGTCCTCTTTATGGGTTTCAATATCAGCGTTGAAATTCTATCCTCGTCGGCCTTATGATAGATGGACGTATTTATCGAGCCGAATAAAAAACAGGCTCTTACGCAAAAGGCTTGCCCGGTTCCGTCAGCCGTACCCTTGAGGACGATACCGCCTGAGCTTGCCAGCCTCGCAAGGTTCAATATGCCCTGGACGATGGTAACGGCCTTCTTGTCCTCGGCTTCAAATTCGTCAATGGCTATCGGCAGGGCGTCTCGGCCAAGATGCTGGCGTATGGCGGCTTCGGTTGTATTCTTCGAGAATAGCTGACCAGTCGGCCCCAATACCTTTTTAACTATCGTGTCTAAGATCGTGGACTTGCCTGTACCGGCGGCGCCGGTTATCCAAAGATGCGGACGCCATTTGAGCATGCCGCAGACAGGGGCTATGACCAGCCAGCCGGCGAGCAAGCGCCCTGAGAGTTCATTCTGCCAAGATAGTCGCTGGCATATATCCATCAGGGCTCGGCTCTCTTTTGTCGTTGCCGGCTTTGAGGCGTCAATATCAAGGTCTATGTCGCGCGGGTATATATATTTGCTATCCACTTTTTGAGGCTCAAAAGGCTCTCCATCGACATAAACATGCGAGCCTAAATGTAAGACCGTCCTGCCGGCATCAAGCCATGCGCCTCTGCCTCGGATTTTATTGTGCTCGTCGAAGATACCCGCCCTATTCTGTAGGCGCAGTAAAGATTCAAAGGCATTTTCCCAATCCACGCCGTCTTTAGTTCTAGCACCAAAATGACTTGACCAATATTTTAAAGGAGCAAGGAGCATCATATTGTTTTTAGTGTGCGCCTGCGGAGATAGCTTTACAACCTGCTGTGTCATGTCCGGCAGATAATAAAAATAATTGTCTTTATGCCCAAGCGCCTTGAACGGCGGAGCGTGGTCGTCCTTGTTCGGAGGTTCAGGGCTGGCTTGATTCTCGCTGTCCATATCATAGGCCTCTGGTGGCGGACCATCCTCTATCGGCGGCATTTCCTCGCCCGATTGCTCCGCTTCGGGCTTTGGCTCAGGATAAGATTTCGCGCGCTCCTTCGCCCATTTGATTAGCTTGGTCTTGCTCCACTTCTCGGCCTCAGCGTCGGCAACGTCCCATCCCTTCGGCTTGCTCTCGTCCCATGTGATGATTTGAACGCTCTCAGCGCCGATATCGAGCATCTTGGCGGCCAACAGATCCATTGTGTCGGCGCCTTCCTGGTCTGCATCGGGCCACAGAGTCACCTTTTTGCCCTTCATAGGGCTCCAGTCGGCCCTGGAGAAGACTTTACCGCCTCCGGGCCATGAGACTACGTTATATTTCGGTAAGAGCCTATGCGCGGCATCTACGCATTTTTCGCCCTCAACTATGAGGACCGGAGCATCAGGGTTGAGGTAAAGACCGGCAAGACCATATAGCGGTCTCGGCTCAGGGAAGGAATAATGACACCATTGCTCAATGTGGTTGCCCTCCTTGTCCTTGCGCTTTACCCACATGATCGTCGGCGTAAGCTTCTTGTCGGCGATAACAACCCTCAAGACATAGCCTAAGAGCTTTCCTTCTGCCGTCGTGTACTCAAAGACCATCTCCGGCCTATAGGTTGATTCACGCCAAACACCATCCTCGTCACGCTTTGGGTTCCATATGGGAGGAGTTTTTTTGTTTTTAATAAAGAGCGGGGCATGACTCGGAACAGGTATTATCGGCTCTATGCCGTCATAACAAGATTTGAATATTTTTTTAACAGCTTTTTTCGTGGCTATTTTCGTGCCGGTCTTACGTTTGCCTCCAAGTATTTCGCAAGCGCCTTTGAAGTCAACGCCATCCGCCAGCATTACGAAATCAATAATATCTCCGCCCTGACCACACCCCTTGCAATGCCAGAATCCATTCTCAGGGACAACATCAAAGGACGGAGTTTTTTCGCTATGAAAAGGGCAAAGCCCTCTATACTCTTTGCCGTTTGCTTTTAATTTAACTCGCTCGCCCACAACGTCTACAAGCGAGCGAAGGGCTTTTATCTCGTCAATATCAAATGCCATGTATTAACCCCATTGTGTCGCCATTGCTTCGGCGATTCCTTTATAGGTCAGACTTCTTAATTTTGCCCTCTCCGGTGAAGGACCAAGTTTGTTTTGACCACTAGGCGTTTGATTAGCATAACGCTTTTTAGTGATAATTTTTGTCGGTACAAGTAATGGTAGATTTTTAAGCCATAGGCACGTTTTTTTACTTGCATCATGCCCAAACTGCCACGGCTGAATAATTTGATCTGGCTTTCTAATTTGTGTACTAATACAACTTACGGGATTCTCAAGCGCGATTTTAGGTATTGGCGCATCCAATAAAGTTCGGACAAGCCTTAAAGCCTTTTCAGTCTTTGCCGCCCTGCCTTCTATTCTTTTGTTCCAGTGCAAACCAGACACGGAGAGATAAGTACATGGCGGATGCGCTATCATTAAATCCCAATATTCCTCTAACATATTACGAATATCATCTTGATAGTGTTGTCCGGGGCTTTCCGTTGGAAGAATATCACAACTCCAAGCATCATGCCCGCGCGCGGCAAAAGCATCCCTTACCACACCACTATATTCGCAAGCCACCAAGACTTTCATTGACGCTCCTTTGCTTTTTCTGCTATTGCCTTAACTACAGGTACGCTAACCGCATTTCCGAGCATCTTATATCTTTGGGTATCACTTACCCCCCCTGTCCATCCATCGGGAAAACCTTGTAAGCGCTCACACTCGACAGGGGTAAGGCGGCGGATAGAAGATTTTTCTTTCACACCCATTCTTTGTTGATGGGCGTCTAGCCCCTTATAATAGTTACTATCAAGGCACATGGCTATTTCATTAATTAAGTTATGCGTTCCTTTATAGTCTGTACTCCGGCACGCTCCGGCAACCTGTCGAATATTTGGTAATCCATCCCTTTTTTTAGATACCACTCTGCCGCTTTCTCCGATAGGAAATATTTTTGGTCTACTTGTTCCTCTAGGATATCCGACAAAGTAAATCCGCTCTCGATTTTGGGGGAGAAACCACCTTGTATTAAGAAGTTGCCATTGACCATCATACCCAGAGTCGGCAACCTCTCTAAGAACATTAAGCCAATCGAGTCCTCCGTTACTTGAGAAAAGACCTTTGACGTTTTCAAAGATAAAATAATCGGGCTTCGTAGCTCTAATGATTCGCATCGCCTCAAAGAATAGGCCGCTTCGTGAAGCTCCGAGTCCTCCCCGCTTTCCAGCAACCGACAAATCCTGGCAAGGGAATCCGAAAGTGATAAGGTCGATTTTTGGGAGCCCATCAAGTCTAATTGTTTTGACATCACCTAAGTCCTCCGAGTTTGGATAGTGTTTTTCATATACCTGTTTGGCGTACTTATCAATTTCGCTATGGCCTTCCCATTCAAAGACATAGCCAGCTTCTTCTAAACCTCGCCGGAAACCGCCACAGCCTGAAAAGAGGTCGAGGTAGTTCATATTAGTTGTCGTTAGTTTCAGTGAGTAATTTCAACGCGCGACGGACGATTGTTGCCGGCACTTTGACGCCGTTCTCCAGCTTAGATACTTCCTGCTGGTAACAGTCGAGCTTGATTGATAGTCCGCCCTGGCTAATCTTGTGCTTTTTACGATAAGCCTTTGCGAGCTTTGTTGCTTTGATGCGATCTGCTCTTGTTACTTTGTTCATTTGGTTTTTCCCTTCCACAATTTTTTACACATACCCATCGGAATTTAAGGGTCGTTACTGCCCTGCTCCTGCCGCCTATAATCTTATGCCTTATGGTGTGATAAATAAAAACTCGTTCCTGCTTTTCGTAATACCCTCCTGCCCACTTCAACCAGTAAGTAAAAGCGGTTGCGATCAAGAGTATTAATACTAAGCCCTTCATCACTTCCTCCTGTTGGTTGGTGGGGTTAGTCTTCCCAATAAGACATCTCCATATCTGCCGACCATTCAGGCTCACCCATTTCTAATGCTTCTTCGGTATCTTTTGCGCACATACCAGTTGTTGGATGCCCACATTCAAAAATATCTTCGGCTTCTTCATGGGTTACAAAACTTTGCTCTACCATGCGTGCAATATATCGTCTCTTGTATTCTTCTCTAGTCACTCCCACACCCCCTTTTCCTCGTCACAAGTGCAACGCTCTGACCATGTTATATTTGGGTCTGCATCTATTTCTCCTAATTGAGCATTGTGCTTACATCCTTCACATGCTTTCTCCGACCACGTGAGGTCGTCTTTATCTTTAAATTTTTTACACTCACAGTTTTTACAACGACAATAAGTATATGCTCGGTGGGCTCCATCTAACCACTTTTTATGCTTTGTAACACTATGACCACAAGTGCATTTCGGTTGATTCTTTTTATACGGCATCTATCCACTCTCCTTCTTTCTCCGACCATGCTCATTCATTTTAAATATCCCTTAATGATTTGAGCTTGTTTTTCCCCTGCGGCGGCCCATGCGGCGGCCCTTGCGGCGTCCCATGTGGCGGCCCATGCGGCGTCCCCTGCGGCGACCCTTGCGGCGTC
>Ga0224514_10000068_pt1 | contig 41684 bp, 46 predicted proteins | sample SF_May12_sed_USG_3_FD_169107 | JGI IMG/M metagenome (GOLD analysis project Ga0224514, IMG submission 169107) | Sediment microbial communities from San Francisco Bay, California, United States - SF_May12_sed_USGS_24 | ecosystem: Environmental > Aquatic > Marine > Sediment | place: USA... | reverse complement strand
ATACCGCCGAATATATCGCCGCGCGGATTACGAAAGCTTATTTCATTGAAGATTATGTTTGTCCGCATTGCTTCCAACACCTGCCTAGTGAACCGTCAATGGCGACTCTAACGTGGACTTGATTATGGAAGCGGTCGGGTTCGGCGACTAATTGTTTCTGACAATAGGAGCTATAGCCTGGCGTTGATAAGCAGGCCGGAGGGTCGTTATTTTTTCGCTGCCTTTTTCTTGCGGGCGGTTGCTCTTTTCCGGGTCTTGGTCTGCTGCATTAACAGCGGCCACATCGACATCATGTTTTCACGGATTCTGGCTTCGCTGGCAATAGCGAATTCGAGGAATGTACGGGCGACGAGGGACAACTCCTTGCCTTTGGGATAGACGATGTACCACTGCCGGTGAATCGGGAATTGTTCGACATCGAGGATAGCGACAGGTCCATCGGCACCTTCGAGCGCCAGGGTATGCAGTGAAAGCACCGACACACCCAAGCCACCGACCACGGCATGTTTGATCGCTTCGTTGCTTCCAAGTTCCATACGTACCCGCGGCCGCAAATCATGGGCAGCGAATAAGCGGAGGACGGCATCCCTGATACCTGATCCGGGCTCACGCATGATAAACGGGTGCTCGATAATCTCCGACAGCGCGATGTTTTTCTTTCCTACCAAAGGGTGATCGCGCGGCGCCATGACAACCAGTGGATTCGGCGCGAAAGGGAACGCCTCGACCTCAAGTTCGTCATCGGGTGCCTGACCCATGATATACAGGTCGTCCTCATTCCTATGCATACGCTCGATGATACGTTCACGATTCGTGACCTTGAGTGCAAGATCGATGCCCGGATAAAGGCGGCTGAACTCACCGAGAATTTCGGGTGCCAGGTATTTCGCCGTGGTGATCACCCCCATACGCAGGCGTCCGATCTTAAGGCCCTTTAAATCGGCAACCGTCATCTCCAGGTTTGCCAGGGTTTCGAACAACTCACGACTCGACTTATAAAGTGCCAGACCGGCCTCGGTCGGTTCGACATTACGCCCGACGTGTTCGAACAAGGGCAAACCCAGGACATCGGCCAGCTTTTTGATCTGCATGGACACGGTAGGCTGGCTCAGAAACAATTCCTCCGCTGCACGGGTGAAACTGCCGAGTCTGACGATAGCTTCGAATACCTGTAACTGACGCAATGTAGTGTGCCGTATCAGGTAATCCGGCATCGCTGCTGCCGGCGTGTACTCGTTGTCATCCGTTGAAACCATGTGATTGAGCCTTTGCTACACTGCACTGCAGGATGTGTCGGTCATGAAGGTATGGTTCCGGTTGCAACCACCCCGTCTTAACGCATTTCTGACTCCACCAGGGGTTTTTCAAATTTTTCCGACCCCAGAACAGCCACATCAGAAACGAAAGCAGTGATATGGTTGCCCGCCCGTAGCAGTTCCTCCAGGTCATCCAGCATACTGGACATGCGGCCCGCGGGAACGATCACATGGAATTTTATACTGGTATCCACATCCAGCTCGCCTGAAACCTCGCCACTGGAGCCGGCACCACGCGCCTCAACAATCGTGTAACCACTGGCGCCACGGCGACGAACCATCTCTGCAAGGGTATCCTCGAGTGTATCCATGGTAATGATGGTAAGTAGTTTTTGCGGAAACAACCTTTGCATCGGTCTTGCCTCCTATCAATTAGTGACGGCCTTGCCAGCCGAAAACCAGTCCAGCCAATCAGTCAGCAGGACGCTTTTAAACCGGTCTACAGACCCGGGCCTCAGAGTCGATAAATACACTCACCACTGCCCGGTTCAGGCTGGTGAAGCCTGCTCTTCCAGCGGCTCCTGATCCAGACACAGTTAGAGTATGTGCTATCAAATACATTTATACTAATAAATCTATTAAATATTAATGATAGTTTTATATCTATGCTTAACGATTCAATCCGGCCACACCCGACGGCCCGCCCGGGCCGGGTCGCGAGTTTCCGGTCGTGACCCCACTTCAACTTTAGCGGAGTGCTTTCTCCTCGCGGTCGAGGCTGCTTTTTTCGTCGTCTTCACGGTTCGTGTAGACTGCCTCGGCGTTATATTCCCGCCTTTTTTTTTGCTGGCTGCGGCAGCTTTGGTTTTGCGCATTGAATTTATCAACTGCTGGCGGCGTATAGCTATTGTCATTAAAAGTAGACATAGCCTGAATCCATTTCATCTCTCGTCTTAAGATATTTCTGGTAACTGTTTAAGCAACGATCATCAGGCTCTTTGGCTGCTTTACATTCTTGAGCTTGCTTCATGACTGCTTCTATTTTCATTTGTGTTGGAGCGGTGAAGTCAGTCGTGTATAACGAAAATAATAACTCAATGATACCCATGCCAATGTTCCTCCATCGCTATAGTTACTAAATAAGTAATGACCAGTGTGGAGCGGCTATGACTTCTATACCAATCGATATTTTAATGCTAATAGATTGATGTTTATCTATGCTTTGTGGCTTAATCCGGCCACACTCTACGTCCCGTCTGGTACGAATCCGAATTTACCGACCGGGATCCGCCCGTAGCGATAGCGGAGTGTTTTCCCGCGCTGGTCGCTGCGGCGTCTTTCACATTCTTCACCTTTCTTCTAACCGGCCGCGGCGCCTTGTTCACTGCCGCCGTTTTCCCAGCCGCGGCGGCTTTGGTTTTACGCATTGAATCCACCAGCTGCTGGCGGGTTTTGTCTGTACTGGTCATAGTCTGGTTACCTCCTGGATCAATTGATCGATCTCGGCCGCGGCATCCGCGCCACGGCGCCCCATGTCAAATACGCTCTTGCCTTGCAGCGCACTGGCGCGATAGATGGCGCGACGCCTCACTGCGGCATCTGCCACCGGGAAGGCAATCTCTGACAAGGCATCACGGACCAGGCGCGAAAGCGTGGTGCGTGGCTCCAGCTGGTTGATAACCAGAAGTGTCCGCAGCGAAGGATTGACTTTATGTGCATCTTCAATCGATTGTTCGATGTGCACATTTGCCCATAAATCCATTGGTGAGGGTTGCACGGGGATCAGGGCCAGATCGCCAAAGCCCAGCACCGCGCCGGTCTGGGGGGCATGCACGGAAGGCGGACAGTCGATCACCACGCATCGGTAGTCCTGCAAAAGTTTAAACGCCTGGCGTTGCAGGTCAGCCTCAGCTGCAGCAACAGGCGGTGCCGATGCTTCTCCGGCAATCGCGCGCCACTGCAGTGCTGAACCCTGCGGGTCGGCGTCAATCACCGCCACACTGTCGTGGCGCGCCAGGCCTGCCGCGAGGTTAACAGCCAGCGTGGTTTTGCCCGCACCACCCTTGTTGCCCACCAGCGCAATGACGGGCATTACATCACCCTCAGCCAGCTTCCTGCATGGCGAGGGCATCGAGTTCCCTGGCCAGACGATGCTGCTGATCCCCCAGTGTGTTGTCCTCTTCGGAGCCGTGAATTGTCATATTGACATAATCACGGCCAAAACCCATGTCAGGATACAGCCCCTCACGTTCCGACAACGCGGCGGCGCGATCCAGAAAATCGCGTAAACTTTCATAATCCACAAACTGGTACCGCCGCTCCAACCGCTCGGGCCTGGCCCGTTCCTGCCACTGTTGACTCATTGCTGTTCTCCTATACTGACCAGTGTTCAAGTGGAAACTGTAGTATCGACATCTTGCAGCTCCTGCAGCCAATCCAGCATATGCCGGGCATGCTCTTTTTCCTCGGCGTGCAAGGCTTCGAAAAACAGCCGGCTGTCATGATCGCCAACCCTGGCACTATGTCTGGTTGCAGCTTCGTACAGGCTGACGACTTCCGATTCGAATGCATGGTTTGCCTGCAATAATTCCTGCAGGTTGCGTCCCAGCTGCACCGGTCGTAACTGTGATGCATTCGGGGCCGCGCCAAGTGCGAGCATGCGACTGATGATACGTTCGGCATGCGCCAGTTCCTCGCCTGCTTCGGCGCTCAGCTTCCCGGCCACCTCGGCCAGCCCCCAGGCTTCAACAAGTTTTGCCTGGGTGCTGTAGAGCTGCACCGCGGAAAGCTCCAGACTCAAAGCCCTGCCGAGGTAACCGAGAACGCGCTGATCAACGTTTACAGGCAGCATGACGACATATCAATCAATCAGACTGTGCATTCAACCGCGTGACGGACGATTGCCGTTTGTATCGCTGAGCACCGGCTCCACTTCGCGATGAGGACGGGCAATGATGTGTGCCGCCACCAGTCCATCGCCAACTCGCTCACAGGCATCCGCGCCGGCACGCACAGCTGCGTTTACAGCGCCGGTTTCACCGCGTACGAGGACGGTGACATAGCCACCTCCCACGAACTCGCGTCCGATCAGCCGCACCTCCGCAGCCTTGGTCATCGCATCCGCCGCTTCAATGGCGGGCACCAGCCCGCGTGTCTCTATCATGCCCAGGGCAATACCATACTGTTCGTTGGCCATGGTCTGTATCTCCTGCTATCAGTTCAGTTATATGCGCGGCCGCTGCGATCAGGCAGCAGCTGCAGATTCGGAACTACCACCTGCGGGCAGTACCGGTTCCACCTCGCGGTGAGGACGGGCAATGATATGTGCCGCCACCAGTCCGTCACCAACGCGTTCACATGCATCCGCGCCAGCACGTACCGCGGCATTGACGGCACCGGTCTCACCACGAACCAGAACGGTTACGTAACCACCACCGACATATTCGCGGCCTATCAGACGAACCTCTGCCGCCTTGGTCATCGCGTCCGCCGCTTCAATCGCCGGCACCAGTCCACGGGTTTCGATCATACCCAGAGCTATACCATAGTTTTCGCTTGCCATCTTACTGTCTCCTGTATTGTTAATACGCCAGTGTTACCCAAACAATCGTTAAAACGAGTTACTGCTTATTGCCTCTGTACCGGTCGGCCGTTCTTTACCAGCCTCCCAATAATCAATAATGCCGCCGATAGTCAGGTCGGTGAAAACACCGTAATCACCCACCGCATAGCGCGCGGCCGAACCACTCAAAGTGAATACCCAGTTTCCCGCCCGTGCACCGACCGGGTCTACCGCAACGTGTCGGCGACCGACGGCATCGCGCAATACACGCAGACTGGCCTGTTTCAACCCATCGATGCGGCGCGTACATACCAGCGCTGATTCAACTTGCAGGATATCCATCAGCCTTGTACCTCTTCGGGCTCCCAGTGATCAATAATGCCGACGATAGTCAGATCGCTCGGGTACTCCTTGCTGCCGGCGGCTTCGCGCGCAGCAGAACTGCCCACACAGATTACCCAGTCGCCGGGAACGCAGCCGACAGCGTCGACAGCGGCCAGCAACGCACTGCCGTCGCGCACCACTTGCATGTGACGGTGTTCCAGTCCAGGTATGCGATTGGTTGCAACCAGTGGCTTTTCAACCTGACAGATTTTCATCAGTGCCCTCCTGCCGCTGCAGCCGTTTTCACAGAACAATCCAGAATCTCGATGCGCCCGGCGGCGTTAATATCGCGCACTACCTGCAGGGTGTGCAGCAATCCACGCTCGCTCAAATCACGGTAACGGTCGTGCAGTGCGGCCGATACGCGCCGGCAGTGCTGTTCGGCGCGTTCACGCGCACCCGGCACGTTGCCGTGATAGTCATAGCGCACCACGACCGGCACCGGCAGGCCGTGCGCAACATTCAGGCCGGTAAAAATGCTGATGCCGACATCCAGGTCCATGGCGGCCTCTTCCACGGTATTGAGGTAGGCGAAAAAGGTCAGGTTGCGCAACTGCACCTCCTCGAAGCCGATCCCGGCACCGATAAAGTGCTCGGCATGGCCGATATCGCTGTAGTGCCCACCGTAGTAGCTGCGGACGTACTCGACCTGTGACAGGTTATTGGTCAGCAGGTAAGCAATAAAGCGTGCCATGCCGCGTTCCAGGTTTGCGCCGCCCTTCTCTTCGATGTGCCCGGCGATCCACGTGTCTGCCTGGACCGGGCTCATGCGTGCGGTGGCGTCGTAGACCTCCAGGCTGTCAATCGGGTTTTCCAGGTCGATATCGCCGTTGGCAGATGGCATATGGATACGTATGCCATCTGTATCCGTATCCATACCGATCAACAGACAGTCAATGGATGCGCCGCAGCAGTGGGTGTTCTGCACCGCCTGCTGGAAACCCAGCAACCGCTCGCGACCGCCCTCCGCCGCCTTGCAGGTATCCGAACCGTGCGCAGCACAACCCTGGTGTTGAGGATCGATCGAACTGTGGTGATAGACAACCACCTTCAGGTAGCGTGTCGGTTCATCGGCGGTATTCGGCCTGCCCTCGCGGAAACGCAGCAGCTCGGTTTTCACCCACTTTCCAAGGCTGTCGTCGATGTCGAACATGGCACCCGCGTAGGAACGGCGCCGCACCGCCTTGTACGGCAGGCGCAGCACGTAACGGATCACGTGCGCCAGACGGCCATCCGCGCAGGGCGACACATCAAGCGTATGAAAGCCGCATTCCTGCAGTAACTTCTGAAACGCGTCATCATCGTTGTCACCCAGCGGGTCTTGGGTAAACACGTCGTTGCAAAAACGCCGATAGGTCTCGAACAGGCACCAGGCGAACAGACTGCGCATATCCAGCTGCGTCACCCAGGCGTCGTCCAGCAACGTCGCCGGCAGTTCGAAGCCAAGCCGGGCGCCTGCCAACTGCTGCGCCTGCGTTTCGAATTCCGCCTCATGCTGCAGGGCTGATACCTCTTTCAGAGTCGGCACAATGGCATCGAAAGCCGCCTTGACACTGCTTTCGTAGGCATACAGGTGTGCATTTTCCCCATTATTGGCAAGAGGATGCATGCTTGCGTGCACGGCACCCGCGATCCGCACGCCGGCAACGTCAGGCGAGCGCGCTGCGCGGTCGCCCGGACGACCGAGACGTGCCGGTGCCGGATTCGACCACTTGTGACGGTTATGCCTGTTGCGTGCGCTAAGCATGACGATTCATCCACGGACTCAACCGCGGGCACCTCCTGAGTAGGTCACCAGAGAACCCCGTTCGGTGTTGCCGCTGCCGCCGGTTACCTTGCTCACCGGCAAAGTCATGTCTTTGTTGCGCTTCAAATCAACCGGCATGGAGGCAGCCTGCGCAGCGCGCATGGTGGGATTGCGGCGCCTCGCCGAAGTGCCCTCGGTACCGGTAACGTTATTGCCACGATCCCAGTCGTCACCGGTGATTTTCAGACCGGCATCCTGACCTTCACCCGAGATTCGCGACTTGACACGCCCCTCTACCTCTCCGGTCGCTTGCGGACGCATATCAGCGGCCTGAAGTTTCTCGTGACCGAAACGCGCCTCTTCGGTACCAGTGACTTTACCGGGTGCCATACCGAACGGACCGGTTATAAGACCCTGTTCGTAACTGTTGCCGGTAACACCGGTGGATCCAAGTGCAGCCTGCGCACCCCCGGATGGCGTTGACACACTGAACTGTTGCCAGGGCGCGCGCTCCAGCGACTGTGGAAAGTCCGGACTGGCACTATCCGCCGGCGTTGCGGGACAGGCCTCTGCGAACTGGTCGGCACCGACATAAGGCGTTCCGGTCAGCGGCTCGCAGACGCCCTTGTGATCTCCGGTCATCTTGCCACCAACGCCCGGCTGAATACCGGTCATTGGCATCCCTGGCGTAGCGCGTGACTGCCTGGTGCGCATACCTGTCTGTGCTGCATCGTCGGCCGGGCAGAAATTTCCGTACGCATCGGCACCGGCATAAGGTGTACCGGTAACCGCTTTGCAGGTGCCGGGTTCATTTCCCGTCACCTTACTCTCGCGGTCAGTCATGGTACCGGTCACCGGCATACCTTTGCCGGTCGCGGACACACCGACTTTGCGGTCAGTCGGAGCCGGCGCAGTGCTGCAGAATTCGCTGTACTGCTCATGCCCGATATAGTCATCACCGGTGATGTTGCGGCAACTGCCCGGCTCATCGCCGGTCATGAGTTGACCGCGGCCAACCATGGTGCCGGTGATATTGCCACCGCGCAGTGTGGCGCTGGCACCAACTTTCGCTGGTGCCGCACCGACATCCTCGGGCTGTGTGTACTGGGTACCGGTCAATTGGCGATTCATCCCCGGCTCGTCACCGGTAACTTTCTCCGAGCGTCCGACATTGTTGCCGGTCATGGCCTTACCCTTGCGGGTTTCGGTACGTGTCACTTTACGCGGCGATTTGGCGAGAAACTCGCCGCAGTAAGCCTGCGACTGATCAGCGCTGATGTACTCGTCTCCGGTCACACGCTTGCAGGTTCCCGATTCATTACCTGTTACATTCTTACCGCGACCGATACGGTTACCACTGACGGCGTTACCGTGTGAAGTGTTGGTAACGGTGACCTTTCGCGGCGCCGAGCCCGGATCGCTCTGGCAGAAATCACGGAAGATGTCCGCACCGAGATATTCCGTTCCGGTAACACCCCGGCAGGTGCTGGGTTCGTCACCGGTGACATCGTGGCTGCGCCCGACCATGGTGCCGGTTACCGTCTGGCCATGATTGGTCTCGCTGGCACCGACCTTCCAGGGCGCATCCTTTGCTGCACCGGGCTTGCTATCCGCCGCCTTGCGACGACGGCCGGTCGGTGCGGACTTCTTCTGCCCGCTGGAACCGCGACGACTGCGTTGCTCACGCAAGGCCCTGGCCAGTTCACGGCCCGTCAATTGCGGATTGGCGGCACGCGCCGTCTGTGCCTCGGACATGCCGGCACTGTTGATGCCGGCCTTGCCACTCGACGACTGGGCACGGCGGCGAGCCAATGCGGCCGCCTTGCCCGGGTTCTGGGCAATCGCCGGGCGCGCGGGTCGACGAATGCGTGGACGAGCCACCGCGGCACCGGGGGTCGTGACCGACGCCTGGTCGCCACAATCACCTTTGCCACCACAACCACAACCGCACCCCCCCTTGGCCTGCGTGTCCGGCGTGGCAGCAGCCGCCACGCGCTTGGCGCCAGGCTTGGTCTCGGGTCCGCGGACGCGGTCCGCCGTGATTACGGCCTGCTTGCCGCAGGTCGACATGGCACGGCGACGCTCCAGCGAAGCCTTGCGCGCGCTGCTACCAGCACTGGCTGCCGCACCGGCACGCACCGGTGGGCGCGAACTCGGCGCCGGCGTCGCGGCAGGTGCTGCAGTTGCGCCCGACCGGTTGCCGAGCGCGGCCTTGCCGCCGCTTGACATTGCCTTGCGCCTTGCCAACGCAAGGGCTCTTCCACTATTTGCATTTGCCGTTGCTGCCATTGTCTTCCCCGCTTCAATCAAGCTTTATCCGCGGCCGCGATCACGCGGCCTTTGTGTACACCTCATCGATCAGGTACGCCCCTCGTGGACCACGAAACACACGCCCTGGCTTTGGGCGTAGTTGTCGTAGCCGATCAGGCGCACGTGGTGATCCGGGTAGGCGCGATGACAGGCGTCGATCTCGGCAACCACCGCATTGAGGTCCTGTTCACCGAAGAACGGCAGTTTCCACATGGTCCAGTAGTGGTTAGCGGAGCGTGACGTGTGCTCATGCTCGATCGCCGGAGTCCAGCCGTTGGCGATCAGGTACTCGATCTGGTCGTACACCTCTTGCTGGGTCAGCTTGGGCAGGAAACCGAAGGTCTCCAGGGTTTGTGCAGTTTGAAAATCACCCACTTCATGGCTTGCAGACATGGTCTTGTCTCCTGTTGAATCTGTTTACTGTGCGTTAGATGGAATGCGACCGGCTTAGGCGACGTCCAGCTTGTCCACGGTTTCGAACTCGAACTTGATCTCTTTCCAGGTTTCGAGTGCGATCGCCAGTTCCGGGCTGCTCTTGGCTGCCTCGGTGAGGATATCGCGACCCTCTTTCTCGATCTCGCGACCCTGGTTGCGCGCCTTGACCGAGGCCTCGAGTGCGACACGATTAGCAGCAGCGCCGGCAGCATTGCCCCATGGGTGCCCCTGGGTACCACCACCGAACTGCAGCACCGAGTCATCGCCGAAGATAGTGACCAGTGCCGGCATGTGCCAGACATGGATACCGCCTGACGCGACTGCAAATACACCTGGCATAGAGCCCCAGTCCTGGTCGAAGAACACACCACGCGAGCGGTCTTCGGGCACGAACGACTCACGCAGTTGGTCGACGTAACCGAGGGTCGAGGCGCGGTCGCCTTCCAGCTTGCCCACCACGGTTCCGGTGTGCAGGTGGTCGCCACCGGACAGGCGCAGACACTTGGCCAGTACGCGGAAGTGAATACCGTGCTTCGGATGACGGTCGATTACCGCGTGCATGGCGCGATGAATGTGCAGCAACATGCTGTTCTTGCGACACCAGTTGGCCAGACCCGTGTTGGCCGTGAAGCCACCGGTAAGGAAGTCGTGCATGATGATCGGCATGCCCAGTTCCTTGGCGAACTCGGCGCGCTCGTACATGTCTTCCGGGGTCGGCGCGGTAACGTTCAGGTAATGACCCTTGCGCTCGCCGGTTTCCTGCTCGGCCTTCTGGATTGCCTCGGCAACGAATTCGAAACGGTCACGCCAGCGCATGAATGGCTGCGAGTTGACGTTCTCGTCGTCCTTGGTCAGGTCGAGGCCACCACGCAGACATTCGTACACGGCACGGCCGTAGTTCTTGGCGGACAGTCCCAGCTTGGGCTTGATGGTGGCACCCAGCATCGGGCGGCCGTACTTGTTCAGGCGGTCGCGCTCCACCTGGATACCCGCCGGCGGGCCGCCGCAGGTCTTGATGTAAGCAATTGGGAAACGGATATCTTCCAGGCGCAGATGCTTGAGCGCCTTAAAGCCGAACACGTTACCAACCAGCGAGGTCAGCACGTTAACGATAGAGCCTTCTTCAAACAGGTCTATCGGATACGCAACGAAAGCGTAAAATGATTCGCTGTCGCCGGGTACGTCTTCAATTCGGTAAGCGCGCCCCTTGTAGTATTCCAGGTCGGTCAACAGTTCAGACCAAACGGTACTCCAGGTGCCGGTGGAAGATTCAGCCGCTACGGCAGCTGCAACTTCTTCACGTGGTACACCCGGTTGACCGGTACACTTGAAACATGCGAGCAAGTCGGTATCCAGCGGAACATAGTCCGGGGTCCAGTACATGTCGCGGTATTCTTTTACACCTGCATCATAAGCTTTCGAGGCCATGTTCAACTCCTGTTTCTATTGCTGATCATTTCAAGTGCTGATCAGTGAATCACTGTGAGACTTATGGGACCTGGGAAAATCATAGTCGTGGCTCTATACATAGTTCCAATCGATATTTATTTAACTATTCATATATTTTTATCTATGTTTTGTGACAACCATTTAGCACTTCGTTGTCATCGAAAATAAAAGGAACGCGCGCAGCGGCATGGCGGCCATGTCTTCAGAATCAATGGTTTGGATTGTCGTACGGATGAACAAATCGCGGCGCTTCATGCGATCTTTCTCGATGGGAATTGACTGCGCAGCTGACGGGTCTTTTCGGTCATGCGCCAGGTTGAACGGTTGTTGTTAAATGCAGACACATCGTTCAGCCTCACCCACAATACCTCGTGAGACTCATCATTTCCGGGTACAGGCAAGTTATCGTCGATCTCTACCAGGAAACGTATATCGATGTGTTCGTGATGCGGATCATGCTCACTGGCGGCAATGCTATGCACGTCGACATCGAAAACTTCCATGTGCAGCAATTTCACATGCCGCGCATCGAGTCCGGTTTCCTCGGCGGTCTCGCGCAAGGCTACCCGCAGGATGTCCGCATCCCCGTCGGCATGCCCGCCTGGCTGGAACCACTGATCCAGCTTGCGGTGATGCATCATCAATACACTGCTGCGATCAGGACTGACCACCCAGGCGGAACCGGTGACGTGCGCGGGCCAGTGATCACGATGAAAACAGTCTGCGTTAGCCTCGACAAAGGCACGTGCCCGCGCGATATAACCCGCCTCCTCCATGAAACGGGTTTTATGGCGCGCCAGCAGATCCAGTAATTCACGACGATGCATGGATCAGGTACCCGACGGATGTTGGATTGCATAAATGGCAGCTGCCGCGGCTTCCTCCACGTCGGCCTCACTACCTGACAGGGTCAAGCGTCCGTAGGCGCCGACAGCACGCACATCGATCAAAGTGATATTGGCGGCCTTCTCCGCCTGGTTCGCGGCGTACACGATGTAGCCTGCAGGCTCGGTCTCGAGGATGAACATGCTTTGGCCAGGCAGCATCATCGAACCCCGGCGATTCTGCCGGTTGATCAATACCGTGTGATCGGATGTCATACCATTGATGATTTCCTGCCACGCGATGTGGCAGTCCTGCCGTTCATCGATGTCCGCACCCAGATTCGAGAGCAGGATACGCCCGGCCTCGCGCACATCGCTCTGGTCGCGGTGATGGATGACCATGGAACCGAAGTTGCGTTCGACGACCTGTTGCGCCAGATTGACGCGCGTAGCCTTGAGGGCAATGTCCGTAAAACGATGAATCGCCATGCCCGGCGACACCTCTACCCAAAGACAGGCATGGCCGGGAACGGGCGGAAAACCCTGGGATACCGAGGCCATATACTCCGCCAGTTGCGGCTGCAGCGAATCGATGTAGACGTAGGTTCTGAGTTTTATCATATCGCTGGTTCGATTTAGCAGGGCTACTGCCACGTTTGCACCGATCGCAGGTTACCGCCAACACTACTTGGTCGGGCGCCCCTGTTTCCGGGGTATCGTCTACCTGTCAGCCTGGCCATTTGGGTAAAAAATCTTATAAATACCGAACCTTTTATTCAAATCGATAATATTTTTAATATAGATAGATCTTTATCTATGTTTTATCGGGCATCAGCCCGACCACTACAGCCTGTATGATTGGCTGCGAAGTTTTACAACCACACACGACCGACATGTTGCACATCGACCGGGGATATAAAACGTTATGGGGCAGGAATTAAAAGCGGCAGTGGCACGCCAGCGCGTGCTGCTGGGCGGCATGCTTAATATTCACATGGAACGGCTTGCACTACACTGCGCCGAGCTCTGGCCCGACCGCGATGCGCTGGAAAATCTTTTGACCCGGGAAATGCAGACATTGCCCTCCTGCAAATATCTGTACGCGCTCGATGCGCAGGCGCACCAGATCACCGCCAATGTGACTGCAGGGGGGCTATTGCCGGAACAGTTCGGCCGCGACCGCAGCCAACGCCCTTATCTGGCCGCCGCGCTCGCTGGTGAATGGTTCACCATGTCCGACGCATACTTGAGCCGTAATGCAAGACGCCCGTCGCTGACTGCGGTACAACGGGTCGAGAATGAGGATGGCAGCTTGAAGGGCTATCTCGGAGCGGATTTCGATCTGCGCGAACTTCCCCTGACACGCGAGATCTGTCAACAACCCGAGAAATGGGTGCAGATCAAGGGCGACCCGGCGATACGCAGTGGGCTGTTTAATCAGCAACGCATCGAAAGCACCATGGATCAGCGTATCGATGAGGTACTTGACTTGCTCACCGAGCTGGTCGCGGAACACGGCGTTTTTCATGGCAAACTGCATTTTTCCAGCTCCCGAGCCACACTCTGGTTCATCAATGACCCGCTCCGCTATCGTATCCTGGACATTGAAGACCTTACCGATCCGGGCATTGTTCTCACATATCCCAGAGCCCCCTATCCGGAAGATGCAGTGATTCCGCTGGAAAAAGTCGGCGAAGTCTTCAGAACCTTTCGCGAATTGCGCTTCATGGATGAAACCATCTACCTGCGCGCAGGCTCACTCAATATTTTCAATGGAATGGTCGGCCTGAACTTTTCCTGCGATGGGTCTCACTACATGCCCTGGGATGAATTCCTGGAGAATAGTCTGGGCTTCTGGCTGGGAACCGGCGAGTCTATCATCACCCGGGAAAACCAGCGAAACGCACTGTGCTAGGCGAATTTCTAATCCATACATCCGCGAGCATCGTGAAGCCTTGAAGGCAAAAGACCGACGGTTCTCGGTCCGGCAGGTGGCCCAACGCATCAGCGTGGAGCCAGCCTACCTCAGCAAAATCGAGCGCGGCGACGTTGCCCCACCATCGGAGGTAAAAATCCGGGCGCTGGCCGAGGAGTTCGGCGAGGATGCGGACATGCTTTTGGCAATGGCAGGCAAGGTGTCATCGGACCTGCAGGAGATCATCCGAAAACGCCCGCAGCTGTTCGCGGGCCTGATACGCCAACTCAAATCCACGCCGGACCACGCCATCCTGCGTATCGCCCGGGATATCCGTGATGGCGACTGGTGATCCAAGGAGTTAAAACAATGATCGAACTACTCAGCAATGCAACTGGCATTCCAGTTTCCGGAGGTCCATAAGAAGGCCGTGTGCCACATCGATTTTCAACGCACCTTGCGAATACCGGATGACAATCGGGAGTATCCCCTACCCCCTGGGCTGGGTCGCTTCCCAGTGGAACACGTGGACGACTTTGCAGACAAATTGCCTGGTACCTGGCAAGCACATGGTGGCGTCTTCATCCCCATGTATCAATCGGAAGCCCTGTGGATCACATCTTTCCGGTGACTATCCTTGTGCTGTCAAGATCGCCGCCGGCAAGATCAATGCGGTTTCCGGGGAACCCTAGAGCAATGGTCTTTCAGATGACCCTCAGGACTATGCGGTCATACCGGAACAGCCTTGGCTGGATGGTTTCAATGTCTCAGAAGATTATATTCGACAGTTTGTTGCCATGCCCTTGGGCGAAGGTTTCACTGCCGAAGAGCAGATCACAGGGAAGGCAGAGCATGACGGTCTTCAGATCATCGTCTATCCGATGAAAAAAGAGATGTACATCGAGCATTTCGAGCGGGCCACGGCAGCAGACATGGATTACCTGGAGATACCGATGTTCAGCCGTAAAGTCTGCGAATCGGCTACTCCAGAAATGGGACTGGCACCGGGCGGCCTCATGCGGCAGGAGATCTATGAAGACGAATACGTTATTGATTCCTGGGACCAGGACAATAGCTATCGGTGCTTCATTCACCTTGCCAACAGCGAGCAGTATTTGGCTATCACAGGGCACCAACCGCCACATGAGCCACCGACTGCTCGTGATTACACGAGTGCCGGGCTGCCCTGGTTTGACTACTATGATGACAGCAAAGCACTATCTGGCTCTGACACCTTGAGCAAACTGACCAGCGTCGCTGCCAAGGCAATCGAGAAAGGTAAGGGGCTTCTGCCGGACAACGATCTGGTTCAACCCAAGAACGTTAAGGTAATCAGCAAAGGTAATGAGGTTCGGGATGGGGAGTTTTAAGAAATTAAGCCAGCAATAGATTCCATCGAAAAATGACCGATGCGAATATCGATGCGAGTTGTAATCGCACCCACTATGGTTCTAACTGGGTGGTTTGCGTGGTTATATCCATTTCGACGAATTATAACTGACTGTTAACAATGATAAATACCAGGATAACCCCTTGAATCACCGTCCACGGAAAAGGTTCGGCCAGAACTTCCTGCATGACCCCGGCATCATTGGGAAAATCGTTGCCGCTGTCGATCCACGCCCGGACGAGACATTGGTAGAAATCGGTCCCGGCCAGGGCGCCATCACCCTGCCCCTGCTCAAGGCCGCGGGAAAACTGACCGTTGTCGAGCTGGACCGCGACCTGATCCTGCCGCTACAGACACGTTGCCGTGAGGCAGGCGAACTGACAGTACACAACGCCGACGCACTGCGGCTGGATTTCTGCGGCCTGGCCGACAACGCCCCGCTGCGCGTGGTCGGCAACCTGCCCTATAACATCTCCACGCCACTGCTGTTCCACCTGCTGGACCAGCACCACTGCATCCAGGACATGCATTTCATGCTGCAGAAGGAAGTGGTGGATCGCATGTCGGCACAACCAGGCTCCAGGCAGTACGGCCGCCTGAGCGTCATGCTGCAGTACCGCTGCCGCGTCACGCCACTCTTCGCCATCGGCCCCGGCGCGTTCAATCCACCACCTAAAGTAGACTCCGCCTTCGTACGCCTGGACCCGTACGCACAGCCCCCGATCAGCGTCGATAACGAGTCCGTATTTGCGACACTGGTACGGCAGGCATTTGCCCAGCGACGCAAGACACTGCGCAACACCCTGCGCGAGATACTGGATGCCAATGAGATTAAAGAAGCAGGCGTCGATCCGACCGCACGCGCGGAAACCCTGTCGCTAAACGCATTCGCCGCGCTGGCCAACCGGGCAGCGCGGCGAAGTTAGATCAAGCTTTATTGGCGCAGCGCTCGCTGCACCATGAATTACCAGGGCATCTGGACAGACAGGTGCACACCGTGGTCCTTGCTGGAGTAATTGTCGGCGTGGCTGACGTACACGGCCTTGTTCTCACGGGACGGTGACTTGAAGGTCATGTGCAGGCCGGCGCCCTGAGCGCCAACCCGGGCCAGCTTCATATCACCATCCATCATCCGGGAGAAACCTGCCTTGTCGAACAGGGTATCGGCTGCAGTTACACCGGTGGACATAAACACGCCAAGACTCACGATCAACGCCAGCAGAAACAGTGTATCCGGCTTACGGTTGGTGTATTTGATCTTCATGGTGGCTGCCCCTTCTTCTTGGTTAGTGCTGTGGCGTCCATTCGACGTGACCCACGGCATTTGCGTTGAATCTAATCATCGGCAATTTCGGTGCCGGGATCTGGGAAGCAGGTCACATTTCCGACAATCGCCCACACCTGGACGGTTCGCCTAAAACTGGCCGGGATAACGGTATTTATTTATATATTACATGTAGTTATGATCCATCAAACCACCAGGGGAAACACTGCGGCCGACAACGGCCGCGCAGATACACTTATATATGAGTAAGGAACCGACCGTGGTGATAGCGGCCGGAGCAGCCGTTTTTTTGTCACGCACTGCGGGGGAAGGTATGCTATTCCTGAAACCAGAGAATATGGAAAATGAGCAGCGAAAGTCAGCACAATATTACCGTCGAAGTGGAAACCAGCTACATTGAAGGCCAGTCAGAGCCTAATGATGAGCGCTACGTGTTTTCCTACACCATTACCATCCGCAACGAAGGTGGTGTCCCGGCACAACTGATCTCGCGCCACTGGCTGATTACCGACGCCAATGGCCATACCCAGGAAGTCCGCGGTGAAGGCGTCGTGGGCGAACAGCCAAACCTGAAACCAGGCGAGGGCTTCCAGTACACCAGCGGCACCATGATCGCCACGCCGGTCGGCAGCATGCGCGGTGAATACCAGATGGTTGACGAGAACGGTGACGAGTTCGACGCGGTGATCCCCGCCTTCACGCTCGCCATTCCACGCACCCTGCACTGAGTCCGCATACAGGCTAGTCAAGCGTGGCCGTCTACGCCATCGGCGATATCCAGGGTTGTTACGACGAACTGCAAGCACTGCTGGACCGGCTTGACTTCAATCCGGCACAGGATCACCTCTGGTTTGTCGGCGACCTCGTCAACCGCGGCCCCAAATCACTGGAGACCCTGCGCTATATACGCGGACTGGGCGACGCAGCAATTACCGTGCTCGGTAATCATGACCTGCACCTGATCGCCGCCGCGTACGGGCACGCACCGAACCACGGCGACCATACCCTGGATGCCACCCTGGCAGCACCGGACCGGGATGAACTCATTAACTGGTTATGCCATCGGCCACTGTTGCATCACGACGCCACACTGGGATTTACCCTGCTGCATGCCGGCCTGCCACCGCAATGGGATCTTGCGCAGGCACAGGGCTGTGCCCGCGAAGTCGAGGCGGTGCTGCAAGGTCCGCAACTGGCGGAGTTCCTCGCACACATGTACGGCAACCGTCCGGATCAGTGGTCCGCCAGGCTGTCGGGATTCGAGCGCCTGCGTTTCAGCATCAATTGCTTTACGCGCCTGCGCTTCTGCGATGCAGATGGACGCCTGGACCTGAACAGCAAGGGCCCGCCCGGCAGCCAGCCGCCCGGCCAGATGCCCTGGTTCAGCGTGCCTGGCCGCGCCAGTCGCGACCTGAACATTGTGTTCGGTCACTGGTCAACTCTCGTTGAGTGTAACGAACCTGGCGTATACCCGACTGATACCGGCTGCCTGTGGGGTGGAGCCATGACGGCCCTGCGTATTGATGGCGCGCCGCAGCGCGTCAGCCTGCCATGTACGGGTCGACGCAAACCGGGATAACCTTTCCGGACAGATGCGACCAGAACCCTTCAATTGCTGTTACTGGCTGCTGTCGCATTTACTACCTATGTACTAGTCAGTATGGCTGATTTGACCTTCCGGGAAAGCAGGCTATGCTGAACCCGTTGCAGCAGAAACATCGGGGGTACTTCTAATGAAAACGAATCCCATAGTCCGTATGGGGGAAAGGCGGCACACAAGAAAGATCGCGCAATTCCCATTCAAGGACAGTCAAGGCGCGACCGTCAGGTGCTGCCGGCGGCAGGGCAGTGACAGCAAGCACCCGCATGGCAATCACCTGTCCATTGCCGAATTTCTCGGCCTTGATGAATTCACCTGAGAATATGCCGCGTAACCAGTAACCGGGGTCAATGCGTGCTCAGGTCCTGGTTTATTCGACACCACTTTCATTCGCGCCTGCAAGGCGCTCCTACAGCATTACTTCAGGCCGGGCCCCCGCCAGCTCGGGGACAACAAAGGCATTTCCTTGCGGCTTAGCGTGAGAAATTTTACAGAACTAGCTGCGCACCCGATCCATACGAACAAAACTGTACGCATGTGGATTCTTTTCGTCGGAACCGAAATCTGAACGCTCGACCTCACGCCATTCGTCCTCATTGATCTCGGGGAAAAACGCGTCACCCTCGAATTCACCCTCGACAAGGGTAAGATACAGGACGTCGGCTTGTGGCAATACCTGTTGGTAGAACTCGGCGCCGCCGATCACCATGACCTCATCGCTATCACCCGCGGCCTGCATGGCCTCCTCCATGGAGTGCACCACCATACAACCTTCCGCGGTGTAACTTTCATCGCGTGTAATCACGATGTTGGTGCGCCCGGGCAACGGCCGACCAATTGACTCGTAGGTCTTGCGGCCCATCAGGATGGGCTTGCCCATGGTGATCTGCTTGAAGTGCTGGAGATCAGCGGGTAAATGCCACGGCAGGCGGTTTTCATGGCCGATGACACGATTCGCCGCCATCGCGACGATGATGGAGATTTTCATACCGCGACCGGTGCCTTTATGTGCGGGTGCGGGTCATAACCGGCAAGCTCGAAGTCATCAAAGGTAAACGCGAACAGGTCCTTCACATCCGGGTTGATACACATCTGCGGCAGTGTGTGCGGCGTACGCGCAAGTTGCAGTTCGGTCTGCTCCAGGTGATTGAGGTACAGGTGCGCATCGCCGAAGGTATGCACGAAATCACCGGCCTCAAGGCCGGTGACCTGCGCCATCATCTGCAGTAGCAGTGCGTAGGAGGCAATATTGAACGGTACGCCCAGGAAGATATCGGCACTGCGCTGGTACAGCTGGCAGGACAACCGCCCGTTCGCCACGTAAAACTGAAAAAAGGCGTGACAGGGCGGCAACGCCATGTTGTCGATCTCGCCCACATTCCAGGCGCTGACGATAATGCGGCGTGAATCCGGGTTGTTGCTGATCTGGTCAATGACCTGGCTGACCTGGTCGATGTGGCGTCCGTCGGCGGCCGGCCAGGAACGCCATTGGGAACCGTACACCGGGCCAAGATCTCCGTTCTCGTCGGCCCACTCGTCCCAGATGCTGACCTTGTTGTCATGCAGGTAACGGATATTGGTGTCACCTTTCAGGAACCAGAGCAGCTCGTGAATAATGGAGCGCAGGTGCACTTTTTTTGTGGTCACCAGCGGGAAGCCGTCAGCGAGATCAAACCGCATCTGGTAACCGAACACGCTGACGGTACCAGTGCCGGTGCGATCTTCCTTGCGGGCGCCGTTATCGCGCACGTGGCGCATCAAGTCCAGGTATTGTTTCATCTCGATCCTAAAGTTGTTATCACCAGCTGACTTTCCCGTCGGTGCGCCGCAGGGCCCAGGCGAGGAATGCAATGCCGATAACGATCATGGGCAGTGACAGAATGTGCCCCATGGTCAGCCAGTCCAGTGCCAGGTAGCCGATGTGGGCATCCGGGACACGCACGAACTCCACCGCAAAGCGGAACACACCATAGCAAATCAGGTACAGGCCCGACACTGCCATGGTCGGGCGTGGTTTGCGCGAGAACAGCCACAGGATAATGAAGAACAGCACGCCTTCCAGCAACAGTTCATAGAGCATGGAAGGGTGACGCGGTTGTGCATCGACGAAGGGGAACACCATACCCCAGGGCAGGTCTGTCGGCCGCCCCCACAGTTCACCGTTGATAAAGTTGCCCAGCCGGCCGGCACCCAGGCCAAGCGGCACCAGCGGCGCCATGAAGTCGGTGACAAGAAAGAAGGTGCGCCCGGTATGCCGTGCATACAGCCACATGGCCACGAACACCCCGAGCATGCCGCCGTGGTAGGACATGCCGCCCTGCCAGATACGGAAAATCACCAGCGGGTCTTCCAGGAAGGCGCCAAGATTATAAAACAGCGTATAGCCGATACGCCCGCCCAGCACGGCACCGAGCGCGAAATAAAACACCAGGTCACTGATCTCGGCGGCACGCCATGTCGTCCCCGGGCGCCGGGTACGCACCAGCCCCAGCCACCAGCCGGCGATGAACGCAACCAGGTACATCAGGCCATACCAGTGCACCTCCAGCGGACCGATGGAAATGGCAACGGGATCGATATACGGGTAGGTCAGCATTATCGTGTTATTTTCCTGTAGCAATCACGCCGGAACGCGGCAGAACAACGCCTTGAGATAGGCCGTTTCCGCTATGGCCGGGTGCACCGGGTGGTCCATGCACTGGAAACCGCGCTCCAGTATCTGTAACTGGCGGCCCTGCCTGACGGCTGCCTGCAGCAGGATGTGTTGCAGCCGTGATTCCGCCAGGTGCATGGAACAGGAGCATGATACCAAGATACCCCCCGGCGCCAACAGTTCCAGTGCCAGGTTGTTGAGACGGGCATAGCCCTGCTCGCCCTTGCGAATATCCTTGCGACGCTTGATAAATGCCGGCGGGTCAACGATGACCACGTCGAACTGGCGGCGCTCGCTACGCAGCACCTGCATGACGTCAAAGGCATCACCCGCCCGCACAGTGAGCGCGGACTGCAGGTCATTATCACGTGCCGTCTGCTCAAGCACGTCCAGCGCCGGCTGTGAGGCATCCACACAGGTCACCTGTGTTGCACCGGCCTGCGCCGCCTGCAAACCCCAGGCGCCAACATAGCTGAACACGTCCAGCACCTGCTTGTCCCGGACATACTTGTGCAGCGCCAGCCGGTTGCTGCGCTGGTCAAAAAACCAGCCGGTCTTCTGCCCTCTACCCAGCGGCACGTGGAAACGCACCCCGCCCTCCTCCAGCAGCACGCTATCCGGTACCGTGCCGATCACTTCTGTATTCTGCGGCAGCCCTTCCAGCACACGTACCGGGCTGTCGTTGCGCAGCAGGATACCGGCCGGCCCGATCACCTGTTGCAGTACATCTATAATCTCGACACTAACCCGCTCCATGCCCGCGGTGGTGATCTGTACCACCAGCACATCGCCATAGCGGTCAACCACCAGCCCCGGCAGGCCATCGCTTTCACCGAACACCAGCCGGTAGTATGGCTCGGCGAATAATTGCGTGCGCAGCTCAAGCGCCGCGCGCAGGCGCCGCTCCAGCAGCGCGGCATCCAGCCGTGCGTTGGCGCGGCGACTGAACAGGCGCGCACAGATCAGCGAGTGCGGGTTCACGTAGGCCGTACCCAGTGACTTGCCTGAAGCGGCCTGGACAATAACGAGTTCACCGGGCTGCAGGCCGGTCAACGGCGTCTTGCGTGTGTCGACTTCATTGCTGTAGACCCACAGGTGCCCTGCCTGCAGGCGGCGTTGTTCATTCTTTTTCAGGACCAGCGGTGGAAGTCGGTCAGTCGTCATGATCTTTTCTCACAGGATGATGTCGCTGCCATCAGGGCAGCGGCGGGCCATTCTCCGCCACGGCGGCGGCATCGAGGATGGCAAGATACCCTCCCTGGTAGGGCTGGGCAAACCGGGCCGACACCGGTGCTGTCGCTGACTTCCGATTCGTGATGACCAGGTAGCCGCGTGGATGCTGCCGTGCCCAGGCATGCGCCTGCCCCGGATGCAGCTGTATGAGGGGCTCTGTCAGTCGCCCGTAAAAACCGAATTGCCCGTGGTAGCGGTCCAGCACCGCCACCGGCCTGCCCTCTGCCTGCGCCAGTGCCAGCAAGTGGCTGGCCTGCTTGAGGTCATAGGCCGGCGCCCCGATACGCAGCACGCCGAGTTCCCCGATGCAGACTACACACACCGACAGCGCCAGCATGCGCAACGGGTACTGGTCCGGCCTGGCGGGCGGCAGGTACAGCAACAGTGCAGCCAGCAATACCAGCAACCCGCCCCACAGCGGATGTACATCGTTCAACCACGGCGCATTGTCGAGAACAAACGGTGCCACCATGCCGATGACACCCAGCCCCGCCAGTAAACCGGCCAGCAGCCAGGGCCTGTTTGTCAACGGACGCTGCGGCATGCGGCTAATCACATGCGCCACCAGCAGGGCAAATACGGGCGATAGCGGCAACAGGTATTTCAGCTGCTTGCCACTGACCAGGCTCAGCAGGAAGAACACACTCACCAGCCAGCTGAGGCAGAAGCGCATGCCGCTGTCGCGTTGTTGCCAGGACTGCCGGGCCGCACGCCACAACCAGGGCAACCAGATCCAGGGGGCAAACAGCAGCAGCAGCCAGGGCAGGTACCACCAGACCGGGTGTGCATGGGCAAACGAGTCAACCACGCGCGCGGCGGTCTGCCCCCAGAAAATGGCTTCACGGTAGGTCTCACCGCCGGCCTGTGCCGCCGGCAATGCCCAGGCCAGTGCCATCGCCGCACCCATGAGCACACTGGCCACGATAGCGGCATACCACGACCAGCCGTGGCGCACAGCAGCCGGCAACCAGAGCGGCGCCAGCAATGCCACCGGCAGCAGGTGCAGCAGGATAACCGGGCCCTTGGCAAGCAGCCCCAGGCCAATCGCAACACCGGTCAACAACCAGCCGGAACCATGCTGCCGGGCCGCGAAGACAATACCCAGCATGCCCAGCAGCACACACAACACCAGCAACAGGTCGATCTGCACCCAGGTGAAAAAGGCCACCAGGAAGACACTTGAAAACAGCACCGCAGGGACCTGGCGGGCAATAACGGCCTCCTGCGGCCACAACTGTCGCGCCAGCAACGCGCTCACCAGCAGGATCAACAGGGCCAGAACCGGCGCAACGGCACGCACGACCCATTCGCTGACGCCAAACAGCCACCAGCCGACGTGGATCAGCCAGAAGAACAGCGGGGGCTTGTGACTGTAGGGCTCACCATTGAGGTACGGCACCAGAAAGTCGCCACGTGCCCACATCTCCCAGGCCACCGCGGCATAACGCAATTCGTCCGCCGGGATCAACGGCCGGGTCAGCAGGCCGGTCAGGGTCGCCAGCAGCCACAGTCCGACTACTGTCATCCATGCAGCCACTCCCTCTTGTATATCTTTATTCTGTGCCACTGCTGTTCATTAACCTTGGATATCCCCCTGGCAAGACCATGAATGAGAAAAATGTCGTCGTTCCCGCGCAGGCGGGAACCCAGCCCGAAAAAGTGTAATTATGGCTGGATTCCCGCCTGCGCGGGAACGACAGTGTGCTTCTCTCTGTGTGCCCTGTGGATTTGTTTTTATATTTTCTATACGCCTCCTGGCAACTGCGTCCTGCGTTGCCCGGAGGGAGAGGGAATTTATGGGACAGCAACAGGTCTGCACGATAATGAAAAGACCATACCTGACTGTCAGGTAGCTGGTGCCGGACTTTCAGCCGATTGCTCCGGGCCCTGCTGTTGCCGGTAACGCCCGAACAACCAGCCCCCCAGTACGGCGGCAGCAACAAACATCGCCATGGCAATGGCGATTTGCCAGAACTGTTGCAACTGACTGCCACTGCCGACCAGCGCAAAGATCATCATTTGCGGAATATAACCAAGCGCGGAACCGAGAAAGAACTGCAGGCTGCGCACGGATGACGCACCGGCGGCAATATTCACCAGCCAGTTACTACCCACCGGCAACAGCCGGAACAGCAGCGTGGTGGCAAACGTGTTGTTATGGATAAAGTGGTCGATTTTTCGCAGGCGCGGCGTCCGGTGCCTGCGCACAAAATCGCGCAACAACAGACGCGTGATATAAAAGGTGGTAATACAACCGGCAATCACGGCCACCATGGCCAGCACCAGGCCGGCCGTAAACCCGAAGCCGTAACCGGCAAGAAAGGCCACCAGCTGGCGTGACAGACCGATGCTGATCAGCAGGCCGGCGACGCACACGAACAACAGTTCACCGGCAATGCCCTGCTCGCGCACATAGACATCGATCCAGTGCCGGTCCAGTACATCACCGAGCAGCCAGGCAACCAGTACCAGCATGGCAATCACGATCAGTCCGCGGAAAATCAACGGTAACGGGTTCATGGTCCATTGACCTCGTCAACAATGGGCCGTAACGCACGTCGTTTCAGCCACCAGACGCCAAACAGATCAATAATGCCGACCCAGAGCCGGTTCATCACGCCGTACTTGGAGCTGCCAAGCTGGCGCGGGCGGTGATTGACATCGACGCTCTTTACCTCACCCCCCTGGCGTTGAACCAGCGCCGGCAGAAAACGGTGCATGTGACTGAATTGCGGCAGGGAAAGAAACACCGCGCGCGGCAACAGTTTCAACCCGCAACCGGTGTCGAAGGTATCATCACCCAGCAGCGCGGCACGCACGCGGTTCGCAACCCGCGACGAGACACGGCGCAACCAGCTGTCATGGCGCTGCCGGCGTGCCCCGGCAATCATCATCACATCACCAGGGCTCTGTTCCATTGCCTGGTAGAGTTTCATGATATCGGCAGGATCGTTCTGACCATCCCCGTCCAGTGTGGCAACCCAGGGCGCACGGGCAGCGTTAATGCCACTGGCAAGTGCCGCACTCTGTCCATAACACTGCCGATGGTGTAACACCCGCAGCCGTGGCAGTTCGCGACGGCAATCGGCAAGCACCGCGGCGGTACTGTCAGTACTGCCGTCATCCACAACGATGACCTCGTAGTGGACCTGGCCTTCGAGCTGCGCGCGTGTTTCATCCAGCAATTGCCTGATGCAGGCCGCCTCGTTAAACACCGGTATGACAACACTCAATTCCACTGAATACCCTACGTCCGGTGGGTGTAAAACAGCCCTTCGCGCGACACCCGGATACGCTTCGTCTATAGTACATCGCCCCTGCAGATATCACTGTTCAAAGACGTTATGAACGAGCACAGCGACTATACCAACCATCTCGCCGGCGAGACCAGCCCCTATCTGCTGCAACACGTGCACAACCCGGTGGACTGGTATCCATGGAACCCGAAGGCACTGGAGAAGGCGCGCCGGGAGAACAAGCCTATCCTGTTATCCGTGGGTTATTCCGCCTGCCACTGGTGCCACGTAATGGCACACGAGTCCTTTGAAGACCCGCAGACCGCGGAACTGATGAATGAACTGTTCATCAACGTCAAGGTGGACCGCGAGGAGCGACCCGATATCGACAGGATCTACCAGACGGCCCACTCGCTGCTGACGCGGCGCCCCGGCGGCTGGCCACTGACGGTGTTTCTGACGCCCGACGACCAGGTGCCGTTTTTTGCCGGCACCTATTTCCCCGACCAGCCACGCCATGGCATGCCCGCATTCAGTGACCTGCTAAAACGCATCCGCGACTTCCTGGATGCAAATGAAGACGAAATTCGCGAACAGAACAGTTCACTGCTGGATGCCCTGCACAACATGAACAGCGGCACTGTAGCCACGTCACTCAATGCCCTGCCGCTGGACAGTGCACGACAACTGCTGGAAAAGAGTTTTGATGCCAGCGACGGCGGTTTTGGCCGCGCACCAAAATTTCCGCACCCGACCAACATCGAGCGCCTGCTGCGTCACTGGGCCGGTGGACGCACCAGCTCCGGGAAACCGGACCAGCGCGCATTGCACATGGCCGTGTTCAGCCTGGAGAAAATGGCACGTGGCGGCATGTTCGACCAGCTGGGTGGCGGTTTCTGCCGCTACTCGGTGGATGATCACTGGATGATCCCGCACTTCGAGAAGATGCTGTATGACAACGGGCCGTTGCTGGCACTGTATGCCGAGGCCTGGGCAACCACCGGAAATCCGCTGTTCAAGCGCATCTGCCGCCAGACGGCCGGGTGGGTCATGCGCGAAATGCAGGCCCCGCAGGGCGGCTACTACTCCAGCCTGGATGCCGACTCGGAAGGCATGGAGGGAAAATTCTACGTATGGTCACCGGAACAGGTACGCACACTACTTGGTGATGAAGACTACCCGCTGTTTGCCCGGCGTTACGGACTGGATCGTGCCGCCAACTTTGAAGGGCACTGGCACCTGCATATATACCGCAGCGTCGATGAGCTGGCCGCGGAATTCTCCCGCCCGCCTGAAGCGGTACGGGAAAGCATTGAACGTGCCGGCGAGATACTGTTCCACGCACGCGAGCAACGTGTGCGCCCCGGCCGTGACGACAAGGTGCTGACGTCCTGGAACGGGCTCATGATTCGCGGCATGGCCATTGCCGCGCGCCACCTGGCTGAACCCGACTGGCTTGATTCGGCACAACGTGCACTGGACTTCATCAGGCAGACGCTCTGGAAAGACGGTCGCCTGCTTGCAACCAGCAAGGACGGCCATGCGCATCTGAACGCCTATCTCGATGACTACGTGTACCTGATCGATGCCATCCTGGAGATGCTACAGGTACGCTGGCGCGATGGTGACCTCGACTTTGCCATCGAACTGGCGGAAGTCGTACTGGCACACTTTCAGGACCCGAACGGCGGCTTTTTCTTTACCTCGGACGATCACGAGGCACTGATCCAGCGCTCACGACCTGACCACGACGATGCCATGCCATCCGGAAACGGCATAGCCGCACGGGTGTTCGGCAGGCTCGGTCACCTGCTCGGCGAGACCCGTTACCTTGAGGCAGCCGAGCAAACCCTGAAGAGCACCTGGTCGGGCATCGAGTCGATGCCACACGGTCACACCAGCCTGCTGGTAGCACTGGAAGAATCGCTGTTTCCCTTCCAGACCGTTATTATTCGCGGGCCGGAAACCGCGCTCGATACATGGAGTAACGCGGTATCACGTAACTACGCACCGGCACGCCTGACGCTGGCTATACCGGCTACGGCAACCAGGCTACCCGGGCAACTGGCATTGCGTGAGGCACGCGGCGATGGCGTAGCGTACCTGTGCAGCGGCACGAGTTGCAGCGAGCCAGTCGCCGACCTGGATGCGCTGAAAAACCTTCTGGCCTGAACCGATAAAGAGAACAAACCCATGAGCGATACAACCCAGACCCTGCAACTGCCCGGCGCCCGGCTGGAGTCCATCGACCGGGATGGCGACGACTCCATTACGCTGCACTTCTCGAAGGTGTTCCTGGTCCAGGATATGGAAGGTGCGATCGAGGACTCGCTATGGACCCAGGCCGTCTCCCTGACCATCCGGGACATCGAGCTGGATGGCGAACTCCCCGATTGCCCGTGTGAGATCAGCGGGGGCGACCTGACCAATAACATCTACACCTACCGCGACCACGCACCGTTGCCGATTGACTGGCGTGGCGAAGTATATTGCAAGCTGGCAATTGACGGGAAAGCCGGGAAGGTAACAATCAGTGGCGAGTCCATGCAGCTGGAACAGCTCGACCACCCGCGCTACATCAAGCACACCAGAAAATAGCCCAGGGGGCCGCAACAGGCTGGAAAGATAAGGAACACGTCCCTGTGTTCGGGTGCACATCCCTGTTTCCGTTTAACGTCCCTGTCCTGATAACCCTAAACAATCTGTGGCAACAGCGCACTAATACAATCGTACTAGTACATTCTTACTAGAGTGGCTCTGATGTGTCGTCATTGCGACAACTGCATAGACGATGCACATGGAGGTTCCAGTGCCGCGGCAGACAGGGATGCCGTAAGCGACCGTAGGAGGTAGAGTTACGCATGGAGCAGTTACCGGGGAACAAAGTAACAAGGCAATCTCCAGGAGACTAACTCTAAACATGAGATTGCCGCGCTGGACGCCCCCGGCATGACCCAGGCCAGCCTCTCGGCCGGTTCCCGACCTCACCTTCTCCTGCCTCCCGCGGCACTGGAACCTCCATGTACATGGCGCTCGCGATGACGAGCAAGTCAAAGCTCCCCTGGTTGTTTCCCGCCACCCGTACTACCCAGATAACATCGTCTCCAAACATAAAAACCGGTAAGCTGCGTTTCCGATTATTGATTATGTATTGCCACCCCACGTTGTGAGGCGGTAATCTGGTTGCCAACAGGTATATAAAAGGAAACAGGGGGAATTTTGGAAGACAGCCTGAAGATTCTGATTGCTGATGATCATGGCCTGGTGCGTGACGGGCTCAAGATCGCGCTAACCGGACTGCCGGCACAGACTGAAACTTTCGAGGCAGCCGATGCCAATGAAGTACAACAGGCAATGGCCGGGCACCCGGAAATCAACCTGGTCATACTTGACCTGCATATGCCGGGCGCAAATGAACTCGGGCTACTCAAGTCGCTCTGCAATACGCATCCCGATATTCCCGTGGTGGTACTTTCGGCTACCGAGAACCAGCACACCATGCAACGCGCCATCGAACACGGTGCCGCAGGTTTTATTCCCAAGAGTTGCGCCAACAGTGTTCTGCTCAGCGCATTGCAACTGGTACTCTCCGGGGCTGTTTATATTCCCTCGGAAATGCTTGCCAGTTCGGCGAACGACAAGGCCGGCGCGACCCAGGGTACAGGAAGTAACAAAACCGGGCTGACCCAGGGCAACATTACGCGCGAGGCATTCACCGGACGCCAGATGGATGTTCTCGAATTGCTGGCCAGCGGCCATTCCAACAAGGTCATCGCCAGGGAGCTGGATGTGTCGGAGCACACCGTAAAAATTCACCTGTCAGCCATATTCAGGATACTTGGCGTCAACAACCGTACCGAGGCAGCCATTGCCTGCCGCGAACTGGGATTCTTTTCCATCGGGTAAGTCCATCAGCAGCTGATACAGGGGAGCACCCGGGCTCCCTGCCGCCATGTGTCATCCAGGACCACCGGGGAAGGAACCCACGCGGATCATCACAGGGACAACTGAAAACACGAGAGGAGAAAATAATGCACGAGCCCTGTGCAAGCAAGTTCATAACCAGACTTCCGCTGCTATTCGCAGTACTTTGCTGGGCCAGCTGGTCGACCGGCGCACTGGCAGCGCCACCCCGGACCACTGCCGACCTGCTGGAAACCGAGGAAGATTTCATCGGGGATATCGACACGGTCATTTCGGCAACCCGGATCCGCCAGCCACTGACGGAGTCACCCTCTTCCATCACCATCATAGACCGCGACATGATTGCCGCCTCGGGTGCCATCGAGGTCGCCGACGTACTGCGGCAGGTACCAGGCCTCGTGGTCGGCTACCCGCAGGGCAACCAGATCGCGGTCACCTACCATGGTCTGGGTGACGCCTGGCCGCGTAGCATGCAGGTATTGATCGATGGCCGCTCGATCTACCAGCCCTCGTTCGCCGATATCGACTGGATGATGCTGGGCCTGGTGCTGGAGGATATCGAACGTATCGAGGTGATCCGTGGCCCCAACAGCCCCCTGTACGGCTCCAACGCGGTTTCCGGGGTCATCAATATCATTACCCGCCTGCCCTACCAGGACAGGGGCACCACGGCACGCATCACTGCAGGTGACCTGGGAACACGCAACGGTGTTATCCGCCACGGTGGAACGGCCGGGGCACTCGATTATCGCGTCACCCTCAACTACCAGGAATCGGACGGTTTTGATGGAGACCTGAACTCCACCAACGATAACCGCAAGCTTTCCGCGGCCTCGTTCCGCGGCAACTGGCACCCAAGACCGAGCGATGAAGTGGATATCCAGCTCGGCTATGCAGGCGGAGATCTGGGTGGTGGTGCTGAACCACGAGAGGACCCGGTACCGCATGACAAGCAGGTATCAAGCAGCTATCAATTCCTCAGCTGGCAACGCACACAGGAAGACGACGCGGACCTGCGAATACAGTTCTATCACAACACCTACGATTCTAACGATCGCTACCGTGACTTGCTGTCGCATGCCTATGGTATTCCTCCGGAGTTCGTCCCCGCCCTGCTTGACGGAACCCCTGACCAGGTTGCCAACTTTGGCCTGTATGACTATAAAGGCGAGCGCTATGATATGGCGCTGCAATATACCTCGCCACAGTCCGGCAAGCTGCGCACCGTGGCCGGTGCCGGCATCCGGCTCAACCGGTTGAAGTCCCAGATAATGGCCAACCGCGGTGACTGGATCGATGAGTTCAGCCAGCGCGCGTTTGTCAACATCAGCTACCGTGCAACAGACCAGTTGCTGCTGAACTTCGGCGCCATGGCAGAGAACAGTAATGAATTCGGCGCCCACCTGTCACCGCGCCTTGCCATCAACTGGCTATTCGACAAACAGCACTCGATGCGCGCCAGCTACACCCGTTCTATCCGTAATCCATCGCTTATCGAAAACAACTTCAACAACGTCTACAAACTGGACGACGGCACCCCCTACTTTATTGATTTTGCCTCCAAAGACCCGGGGCATGAAACACTGACCTCGGTCGAACTCGGTTATGTCGGTTACTGGCTGGACCGTCGCCTGATGCTTGACGCCAAGTTGTTTTACGAAAAGATCGAGGATCGCATACGGTTTGTCGACGACCCGACGATCCCGCAGCCGTTCCCTGCCATACCCTTTCTGGTTGATGCGTTGGTGAATGACAACTTTGTCAAGATTTATGGTGGAGAGTTTCAGCTCAAATACCAGGCCGGCCCACGCGATTTCCTCAGCCTGCAATTTTCCACACTGGATACCGACATCGTGTGGCGCGACCAGATCAACCCGGACGTCTTTGACAACCCCAAAGAGAATGTTGTCCCACGCTACATCACCAGCGCCCTGCTGAGCAAATCACTGCCGCACGGATTTGAGGTCAGTGCGGCCTACTACCACATATCAAAAATGGTCTGGCTGGGTGACGGCGACCGCATCCCTGGATACGACCGTGTCGATCTGCGCGCGGCAAAGCGCTGGCGCACGGCGGGAAGCAACATGATGCTGGAAGCGATCGTGCAAAACGTCGGTGACGACTATCTCACCTTCCGCGACGAGAACTTCTTCGAGACACGCGCCTACCTGCGCTTCAGTCTGGATTTCAACTAGCCGGGGAAACGGCTGAGCCCACACGGGAATATTTTCTTGAAACGCGGCAGATTCACATACAGGCTGACAGTCCCGATGTCGAGGTTTCGACGCGCCTGCTGCCTCCTGCTGCTCGGCGCACTGTACTGTGCAGCTTCGCCACGCGTGCAGGCTATGGACATCATGATGGTCGCAAGCTCCAGGGGGGAGCTCTATGAACGTTTTCTGGATACCATCAGGGACAGGTACGGCACTCAAAACGATGTGCACCTCAGCACTATTTACCTGGACAGGGAAGCACGCACGCTAACAGAGATTGATGAAACAACGGACCTGCTGCTGACTGTAGGCACCCGTGCAGCAAGCACCGTGGCAGAACTGGGCCTGCCAATACCGGCAATCAACGCCATTATCCCCGAGAGCAGCTACCGCACACTGATCGGCAGTGAGACTGGCTGCAGCAAACGCTCCGCCATTTTCATCGACCAGCCCCTCCGGCGGCAGGCATTGCTGGCCAGTCATATCTTCCCCAACGCGCGCAACTATGGCGTATTGCTTGGGCCAGTCTCCCGGCAGCGCCGTGTGGAGATCGATACTATGGAACTGCCAGCCGATCGTAGACTGATTGTGCGAAACGTGACGCAGGAAGAAAACACCGTTGCCACTACCCGCAAACTGTTAAAGGAAACCGATCTGTTGCTGGCCGTCAACGATCCGCTGGTGCTGAACCGCGAGAATGCCAAGTTGCTGCTGTATGCAGCCTACCAGAAGCAGATCCCCATCATCGGCTTCTCCCGCGCCTACGTAAGGGCGGGAGCCGCCGCCGCGGTATTCTCAGAGCCGGAGCAGATGGCAAAACAGGCGATGGAAATGATTAAGCACTGGCGGAGTAGAAACAGCAGCTGTCTGCCTGGACCGGAATACACACGTTACTTCAGGGTGGCCATCAATACAGGTGTCGCTCGCTCACTGGGGGGCGATGATAAAGACGAAGACACCCTGATCAAGATGATCCTGAAACAGGAGCAACGCCAGTGAACAAGCTCCTGCAACGAAGTGATATCGGTCACCGCATCCTACTGCTTTTCACCGCCCCGCTGTTCCTCATCATCCTGTCGCTGGGTTACTACGCTACGGATATGCAAATGAACGATGCCCGAACGGCATTGCTTGAGCGTGGCGAACTGATTGCAAAACACCTGGCCGATCTGAGCGAGCTTGGCCTGTACTCTACTGATATCAGAGAACTCCACAGGCAGGCCGGGACCGTCATGCGCGAACCCGACACCCTGCATGTAAAGATCAGCAACAACAGTGGCAGGCTGCTGCTTCATATCAACAAGGCGGGTACAGAACCCAGGGCTGACCAGATCGTGACATTTACCGCGCCGGTCCTGCGCGCCGGTGTCGAGATACTCGACTTCGACATCGAATCCGGAGAGGCACCGGCTACCGACACTTCACAGCCTATCGGCAGTGTACAGATCAGCCTCTCTACTGCCGCGATGGAACATCGCCGTAACTCCATCCTGCTGACCGGCATTGTATTGACCTGCAGCGGTCTGCTGCTAAGCATACTACTGGCCTATCTTGTCGCCCACAGCGTGAGTGGGCCCATCATCCAGCTAACCGGCATTGTCAATGAACTAACCGGCGGCAGACTGTCGGCACGCTCGGCGGGTAGATCGCCGGGTGAACTCGGCACCCTGGAACAGGGCATCAACCAGATGGCCGGGACGCTGGAAGATACGCAGAAACAGTTGCGGAAGGAGGTCGAGGAAGCCACGGAAGCCCTGCAGGAGACCGTAAGGAAACTGGAAAGCAGAAATGCTGAACTTGACCAGGCGAGGTCGGATGCCGTCAATGCCGGCGCGGCCAAATCGGATTTCCTGGCACGCATGAGCCACGAGATACGTACACCGCTGAGCGCCGTCATCGGGTTCTCCGGACTGCTGGAAAAGACCGGGCTGTCAGAGAACCAGCAGGAATATATCCACACTATCACGCAAGCCGCCTCGCAACTGCTGCTGATTATCGACGACATCCTGGGCTATAGCCGACTGGATTCAAACACGCTTGACCTTGAGTCGATTTCTTTCGATCTGCACGAGGCGCTGGAAAACGCTATCAGCATATTCAGCAAACAGGCGCACGAGAAGCGCCTTGAGCTGGTCCTGTATATCCATTCGGATGTGCCGCAGTACATCACCAGCGACCCGAACCGCATCAGCCAGCTACTGACAAACCTCATCAACAACGCCATCAAGTTCACCAATGACGGGCACGTGATTGTCGAGGTATCAGCGGAAACCCCTGACAACGGCGTGGCCACGATAAATTTCTCGGTAACCGATACCGGTATCGGTCTGAGTGAGGCAGAGCAGGCACACATCTTTGATCCTTTTATCCAGGGGGATATTTCCACCAGCCGGAAATACGGTGGCACGGGACTGGGGCTTTCCATTTGCAAGAAACTGGCCGATCTGCTGGGCGGCGAGATACACGTTAACAGCTTCCCCGGCACAGGCTCGACCTTCAGTTTCACTGTCCATGTACCGAATGAAGTCACCGCCAGGAAGAACGCCATCAAGCCGCTTGTTGGCAGAAAGGTGCTGGTTTATGACCGCAACCCGTTTGCCCTGCGCGCACTCCGCAACCGCTTCTTCACCTGGGGCGCAACGGTATTCAACACCGCTGATCGCGACAGGCTGATGGAAATTCTTGCCGCCGACGCACAGCAGGACTCCCCCTGCGAATTGCTGATCATGGGCCTGTCCCAGGATGAATATAACGGCATCCCGCACGATGCCTGGCTGGAGGATGTAAGACGCATCTGCAGTGCACCGGCAATAGTGCTGATCGGTGACGAACTGCACGACCTGCCAACCTGTATTGCCGATACACAGATGTGCATCCTGTCCAAGCCTCCGCGCAGTGACCGGCTGTTGCGCGTAATAAGAAAAGTCCTGTCACTGGATGACGAAACCGGCGCCGAAAACATCGCTACAGCAGTTAACCCAGACCAGAAAAAAACATTTGCTCGCCTTAATGTGCTGGTCGTCGAGGACAACAGCTTTAATCAGCGACTGTTCGACCAGTTACTGAGCAGCCACGGGGCCCATGTTGCCCTGGCGGAGAATGGCGAGGAGGCCTGCAAACTGGCAGCACACAGGCTGTTCGATCTTATCCTCATGGACATACACATGCCGGTCATGGGTGGAATCAGGGCAACACAACTAATCCGCGAGGGGACAAACCGCCTGACGCCGATCATCGCACTGACTGCAGATGTGTTTGCCGACAGCGATCAGTACCTCGAATCACTCGGGCTGGATGACGTCCTGTACAAGCCGGTCGCCGAACAGAAGCTGGTCAATATTCTGCACAAGTGGTGCCAGCTACCAGCGCAGGAGGCGGATACCGGCGAGCGGGATGCCATGACACGGCCGGCCGGATTTCAAAAGCGCCTGCAGCGGGAACTGGGCAGACAGTTAAATGCCCTGCGCAAGGCGCTCGACTCGGGTGACCAGGCGCATTTCGCAGATCATATGCACCAGTTGAAGGGGCTGGTGCAGTATTTCGGACTGACCGAGTTTACCGACAGATTCAGATCGCTTGAGGAAGCCCGCGACACAGGCTCTGTGCAATCAATGCAGGAAGTACTGGATACGCTGGAGACATTGCTCGCAGGGATAACCCCGGATAACCAGGCAAGATAACCACGCTGCGCGAGGGTACTACCTTTGTACTAACCGTTCTGGCTGATTCTGCCTTCACCCGTTACATGACATGCTTACCCTGAAAGCTCAATGAGATCAGGGAAAGCAAGGCGCCATGGACGGCACTTTTTACCTGCACCCTGCCGGTAATGCCCTAGTCCAGCTCAACCCCGAAACTGTCCTGGTAACGCGCACGGAATTCTTCATTCGTGAAGCGATGATTCTGGGTGCCATGCTGTTCGATCTTGATGGCGCCCATCAATGCGGCAATACGCCCGGTTGTTTCCCAGTCCAGCCCGTTCATCAAGCCGTATAACAGGCCACCGCGATAGGCGTCACCACAACCGGTCGGGTCGTTCAGTGCGCTCACTTGCGCAGCCGGGATGTCGATGCGCCGGCCGTCGGTATAGATATGGGAACCCTCCCCACCCAGCGTAACCACCAGCGCCTCCACACGGTCCGCTATCTCGTGCGGCGACAGGCCGGTACGCTCCTGCAAGAGTTGCAGTTCATAATCGTTGACACTCACCCAGCTGGCCTGGTCGATGAAGGTACCCAGTTCCTCACCACCAAACATCGGCAGCCCCTGGCCCGGGTCAAATACAAAGGGAATACCATTCTCGGCAAACTGGTCGGCGTGCTCCAGCATCGCCTGGCGGCCGTCCGGCGAGACGATACCAATGGTAATACCCTGTGCATCGTGGGTCCGGTTGACGTGCGCGCCATTCATCGCGCCCGGGTGAAAGGCGGTGATCTGGTTGTCGTCCATGTCGGTGGTGATGAAGGCCTGCGCAGTATAGGTGTTTTCCAGCAACGTGACATGGCGCCGGTCAATGCCATTCAGATCCATCCACTCGGCATACGGAGCAAAGTCGCTGCCCACCGTACCCATCGGCACCGGCTCACCACCCAGCAACTTCAGGTTGTAGGCAATATTTCCGGCACAGCCACCGAACTCGCGTCGCATATCCGGCACCAGGAACGAGACGTTCAGAATATGCACCTTGTCCGGCAGGATGTGATTCTTGAACTGGTCATGGAACACCATGATGGTGTCATAGGCAAATGAACCACAGATCAGCGCAGACATAAGGCGTATTCCTGTCAGTTGGACTAAATAGATTTACCGTGATTCCGATCTGCCCCCACGGCCACCTGATACATCCACAGGCATGGAGCAAACCTGCCGACAACTTTATTCCGCTGCCGGACTCCAGGCTAGATCGAGCTGCTTGGCAGCACGCACCTCATCAAGTCGTCGCACCGGCTGGGTATGTGGCGCTTCCTTGAGCAGTTCCGGACTGTTCTCCGCTTCCTGCTGGATACGAATCATGGCTTCGACAAAACCGTCGAGCTCCTCTTTTGTCTCGGTCTCGGTCGGCTCGATCAACAGACACTCGGGCACCAGTAACGGAAAGTAGGTGGTCGGTGCATGAAAATTGTAATCCAGCAGGCGCTTGGCAAAGTCCATCGCGGTAATGCCCAGCTCCTTCTGCTGGCGCTTCAGGGTCACGATGAATTCGTGTGTCGCACGACGGCCCGGAAAGGCCAAGTCAAAACCGGCATCGGTGAGCCGCGCCATGAGGTAATTGGCATTCAGCGTGGCGTAGTCGGCGACGCGATGCATGCCCTCGCTACCGAGCATGCGCGCATAGATATAGGCACGCATCAGCACACCGGCATTGCCCATGAAGGCCGACAGGCGGCCGATACTCTGCGGCCGAACGTCCTCGGTAATCCAGTAGTACTCGTCGCCGTCGAAACCCACCACCGGCACCGGCAGGAACGGCTCCAGTCGCTTGCTGACACCGACCGGGCCGGCACCCGGACCACCGCCGCCATGTGGCGTTGAGAAGGTCTTGTGCAGGTTCATGTGAATAACATCAAAGCCCATGTCACCCGGACGCACCTTGCCAAGAATGGCATTCAGGTTTGCGCCATCGTAGTACAGCAGGCCACCGGCCTCGTGGATGATGCCGGCAATTTCCTCGATACGACGTTCAAACACGCCCAGCGTGGACGGATTGGTCAGCATGATACCTGCGGTATGCGGACCTACCGCCTCACGCAGCGCTTCCATATCCACGTCACCATTTCGATCGGTGGGAATCTCGTGCACCTTGTACCCGCACATGACAGCGGTAGCCGGATTGGTCCCGTGCGCTGCATCCGGCACCAGGATTTCATTGCGCGCGGTATCCCCATTGGCATCGTGATAGGCACGGATCATGGCCACGCCAGTAAATTCGCCCTGCGCGCCAGCGGCTGGCGAGAGTGATACTGCCGGCATGCCGGTCACGTGCTTGAGCATCTCCTGCAGTTCATACATACAGGCGAGAAAGCCCTGCCCCATCGATACCGGCGCCAGCGGATGACGGGCGAGGAATCCCGGCAGCATGGCAAGCCTGTTGCAAGCGCGCGGGTTGTACTTCATGGTGCAGGAACCCAGCGGGTAGAACTGGGTGTCAATGGAGAAATTTTTCTGCGACAGGCGCGTGTAGTGACGGACCACCTGCATTTCCGAGGCGGCCGGCAGCAACGGCGGTTCTTCACGCAGTAATTCATCCGGGATATCCGGTGTTTCCGCAGGCTGGTGCGGTGCCTGTGCCAGGGCCCGGCGACCAGGGTGTGATTGTTCAAATATCAACATAACTGCTAAACCATTGTGTAGGAGCGCCTTGCAGGCGCGATTAACAATCAAATAACGCTCGCGGCATCACACTGCCGCCAGTGCCGCCTCGTAATCCGGCTCGTCGGCAATTTCCGGCACCAGCTGCGTGTAGCTCACCATACCTTCGGCATCCACCACCACGACCGCGCGCGCGGTAATACCGGCCAGCGGGCCGTCGGTAATCAACACGCCATAATCCTTGGCAAAGCCACGCGTACGCATCAGTGACAGCGGGATGACGTTCTCTATGCCTTCCGCACCGCAAAAACGCCCCTGTGCAAACGGCAGATCGGCCGAAATCACCAGCATGACCACGTCATCACGACCAGCCGCATGCTGGTTGAACTTGCTGGTCGAGGTCGCACAGGTCGGGGTGTCCAGACTGGGCACAATATTCATCAGGATTTTTTTGCCCTGGTAGTCCGCCAGCCGCACATCGTTCAGCTTGCCGTCGACCAGGTGGAAATCCGGCGCCTTGCTGCCCACGGCCGGCAACTCGCCATTGGTGTTACATGCTGTTCCCTGCAGGGTTACTGTCGCCATTTTATCTCTCCCTCTTCCTGGTGTATTTACGCCATCTTCGGTTTAACCGGACACCCCGCCTTCGTCTGCGCATCAATGGTGCGATTCAGGTGGCTGGCATAGGTCTCGATATCCGCATCGGTACGTGTCTCGGTGGCACACACCAGCAGTGCATCACCCAGCTCCGGGTATGCCTGTGCCATGAGGTAACCCGGCAGGATGTTGTGTGCATGCAGTGAGCGCGCCACACCCTCGACCGGCACAGACAGGCGCAGCGGTGTCTCGTGGAAATACGGCCGGTTGAACACCGGCTCGACACAGTCATTCGCCGTCAGCGCAGACACCAGCTTGCGGGTATTCTCGTGACAGGCCTGTGCCACGCGCCGCAGCCCTTCCGCCCCCAGCAGGGACATATATATAGTTGCGGCCGTCACCAGTAGTCCCTGGTTGGTGCAGATATTCGAGGTCGCCTTGGAGCGGCGTATGTGCTGCTCGCGTGCCTGCAGTGTCAGGGTGAAACCTTCACGCTCGTCACGGTCGATGGTACGCCCGACAATACGGCCCGGCATCTGGCGCACCAGTGCTTGCTTGCAGCACATGTAACCGAAATACGGGCCGCCAGCCATCATCGGCACACCCAGCGGCTGGCCCTCGCCACAGGCGATATCGGCACCTTTTTCACCCCAGCGACCCGGCGGTTTGAGCAGCGCCATCGAGGTCGGGTTGGCAATGGCAATCACCAGCGCACCCTGCGCATGCGCCCAGTCGGTCAGCACGTCCACGTCTTCCAGGATGCCGAAGAAATTCGGATGCTGGATCACCAGCGCGGCTATATCCTGCCCTTCATACTCTGCAAGCGAGTCGACCAGTGTATTGCCGCCTTCAGGACAGTAAGGCAACTCGACCAGTTCGATGTCCTGGTTCTTCACGATCGTGTGTGTGGTCTTGCGGTATTCCGGATGCACGGTAGTCGGCACCAGGATACGGCCGGATTTTGACTTGCGGTTACCACGAACCGCCATCAGCACTGCCTCCGCCAGGCCCGATGCCCCGTCGTACAGGGAGGCATTGGAAACATCCAGCCCGGTCAGACCGGTCATCATGGTCTGGAATTCGTAGATCAGCTGCAGCGTGCCCTGGCTGGCCTCTGCCTGGTAGGGCGTATAGGCACTGTAGAACTCCCCGCGCGTGGTGATTTCCCATACCGCGGCCGGGATGTGATGATCGTAGGCACCGGCGCCCATGAAACACAGCGGCCGGCCATCCTGCTCGGCGCGCTCCATCATGAGCCGGGTAACTTCCTGCTCGTTCATCCCGTCCGGAACGCCGGTCAGTTTACCCATGCGCAGCTTGTCGGGTATTTCGTCGAACAGGGTTTCGATATCGCTGGCACCGATGGCAGCAAGCATGTCCTTCACATCGGACTCAGTGTGTGGAATGAATGGCATAGTCGTAACAGATCCAGGTAATACTTACTGACAGTAGCGGTAAGGCAACTGCGTTATCAATGTGCATCGTCTTCGAGAAATGCGGAATAGGCATCGCCATCCATCAGCGCATCCAGTTCTGCCGCCTCGGAAGGCTGTACGCGGAACAGCCAGCCGGCGCCATAGGCGTCCTGGTTTACTGCTTCCGGACTGTCCACCAGGCTCTCGTTGACTTCCACCACCTCACCGGAGACCGGCGCATAGACATCAGAGGCCGCCTTCACCGATTCGACCACGGCACATGCCTCTTCAGCGGTAACGGTCTGCCCGACTTCCGGCACCTCGATAAAGACCATGTCGCCCAGCTGATCCTGGGCACTATCGGAAATACCCACGGTCACTGAACCATCGTCATTGTGACGTACCCATTCATGTGATTTTGAATATTTCAGTTCAACAGGGATATTGCTCATGCTTGCCTCACTTTGTATGTGCTGTAGATTGTCTGACAAATACGCTATTCAGAGTTCGATCTGTGCGGCACCGTTACGTACGAACGGCGGCTTGACGACACGGGCGTTCAGCAGCTTGCCGCGAACATCCACCTGGCAGCTGTCGCCGGTATCTTTTGGCACCCGGGCAAAGGCAATGGCACGCTGCAGGGTCGGCGAGAAGCTGCCGCTGGTAATCTCGCCCTCGCCATTACCGGCCACCACCTTCTGGTGGTTGCGCAGAACGCCCTTGTCTTCCAGTAACAGACCAACAAGTTTCTGGCGTGTCCCGGCCTCGCGCTGCTGCTGCAGCGCCTTGCGCCCGATAAAGTCACGCTCGGCCGGCTCCCAGGCAATTGTCCAGCCCAGCGCCGATTCCAGCGGACTGACTGTTTCGTCCATGTCGGTACCGTACAGGTTCATGCCGGCCTCCAGGCGCAGCGTGTCTCGCGCACCCAGCCCGGTCGGCCGCACCCCGGCAGCACGCAGACGACTCCAGAAGTCTGCTGCCACGGCAGCGGGCAGCACGATCTCGAAACCGTCCTCGCCGGTGTAACCGGTGCGCGCGATAAACCAGTCGCCATCGAACACACCAAAGAAAGGTTTCAGTTCGGCAGCCGGGCCGCGCACCGAGTCACTCAGCAACGGCAGCGCCTTGTCACGCGCATTCGGCCCCTGTACTGCGATCATGGCCAGTTCCGGGCGTTCGGTCACTGTCACGTCAAAGGCTGCGGACTGCTTTTGCAGCCAGGCCAGGTCCTTGTCGTGGGTCCCGGCGTTTACCACCATGCGGAAAAAGTCATCACGGATAAAATAGACAATCAGGTCATCGATGACACCACCGTCCTCGTTCAGCATGCAGCTGTACAGGGCCTTGCCGCTGTCTTTAAGGCGATCGACATTATTGGCCAGCAGGTAACGCAGAAACTCGCGCGTGCGTGCCCCGGTCAGATCCACCACGGTCATGTGCGAAACATCGAACATACCCGCATCCTGGCGCACATTATTGTGCTCCTCGATCTGCGAACCATAATTGATTGGCATCTGCCAACCGGCGAAATCAACCATCTTGCCGCCATCGGCAAGATGCTCGTCGAACAATGGAGTCTTGTTGGCCATGATTTTCCCGTTTAATTTTCCGGTTCAAAAAAGCAAAAGGGGCGACGGACAGCGCCTGCTGCCGTCGCCCCTCTGTCCGGCAACCTGAGAGAGTAGATGCGGATACTACGGCACCTGTCCCCTTCGGTGGGCCGCGCAGCGGCCGCTCTCCAGAGTCAACTTCTGCTACGGTCCTGTTTGCCTGAGCGTTTCCTGGCGTGTTGCGCCTTCGGCGGTGTCAGGCCCACAAGCCCGCACTCTCTCCCGCAGCAGCATTTAGTCGAGGCGCAAATATACTCCTGCGCGCGCCCGAGTTCCAGATTTCACCCCCCGTTTCGCAGTGAAAACCCCACGGGATACAGGGAAGAAATTCAGGATA
>Ga0224514_10000067_pt1 | contig 41779 bp, 59 predicted proteins | sample SF_May12_sed_USG_3_FD_169107 | JGI IMG/M metagenome (GOLD analysis project Ga0224514, IMG submission 169107) | Sediment microbial communities from San Francisco Bay, California, United States - SF_May12_sed_USGS_24 | ecosystem: Environmental > Aquatic > Marine > Sediment | place: USA... | reverse complement strand
AACTTTATGAGTCCTACCTATTCTGATGTGTCTATTGTCGCCATAGTTTAATTGGCGGTTTTTATTAGCGAAATAATAGGCTTTAATTGGTTTAATCGGTTTGTTCATTTTTCAATCTCCTTTAAATAAATTGAATATAATATTTGGTATTAAATATTCTAAGATACCAAATATTATTTTTTATTTTTATTAATTTTTCTTTAGATGAAACATTTTTAGCAAATATCCAAAATTTCCATTTAAATACATCATTCATTTTCTTTACCCCTTTTTAATTATTTATTTTATATGATTATATTATAAAGCGATATGAAAGTCAAGATATTTATAAAAAATTAGTTTATATAAATAATTAAAATAGAGGTAAGCTGAGAGTCTGATACACTCTCAGCAACGGACGAAGATTAATTATCCGCTGTCCCTCTACTACAATTATTTATAAAGGAGATCTAGTCAAAGTGCAACAAGTCCATAATAAAATTTTATTAATTGAAGATAAAAAATTTTATACCTATGTTTATTTAGATCAAAGAAAACTAGGATATTATTCTTATAATGAAGGGAGAGATATATTCAATTATGAACCTATTTATGTTGGTAAAGGAGTAGGAAATAGAATGTACGATCATTGGAATTATGTTAAAAGAAAATGCGATAATAATAAAAAATTAAATAAAGTTACTCCATTTCTTAGCAAACTTAAATCGCTATATAATAAAAGGCATAATCCAATTATAATTAAAGTTCTAGAAAATGTAAATGAACAAGAAGCATTTGATGAAGAAATAAGATTAATATGGGTAATTGGTCGCAATGATTTAAATATGGGACCATTATTAAATAGAACATGGGGAGGCGAAGGTGTTAGTGGAGCAATTTGGTCTGACGAGAGAAGAAAAGTACAAAGTAATAGAATGAAAGAAGAAAATAGTGCATTTTCTGGAAATCCATGGAATAAAGATATAATTCATACAGAAGAATACAAAAATGAAATATATAGATCTATTGACGGAAATTGTTCAGGTCCTAATATAAATAAGAAGAAATCCTCGCAGAAAAGATGGGAAAATCCTGAAGAAAGAGAAAAAACAAGCAGGGGAGTCAAAAAATTCTATCAAACTGAAGAAGGAAAACAAAAGGCTAAAGAAATTGGAAGAAAAAATGGAGAAAGACAAAAAGGTACTAAACGAGGACCCAATAAAAATAAAATAAAATATACTGATAAGGAAAAAGATATTAAATATGCTTCTAGAAGTGGTAAAAATCACTGGAGGAATAAAAATAAAAAATAATTATAATTTATAAAATTCTTCATATGTAATTATTTTTATTCCATATTTATTAGCCTTTTTCATTTTAGAAGATTGACTAGTTATATTATTAGTTACCAGTATGTTTAATTTTTTATCTATAGAGTTGCTAGGAATATATCCTTTATTTTTTGCCATTTTATTATATTCATTTCTTGTATATTCACCTTTCCCCGTGAAGCAAATTGTTTCTTTAACTTCTTTAGTAACATTATAGTGTTCTTGTTTAGGAGTAGATATACCATTACAATATTTTCTATGTACTCTTTCTATATCATATTCTTTAATAGAATTTATAAAATTAGTAGCTAAAATAATTCCAACACCTTCTACTTCAGTCAATTTAGATATTGAAAAATTCAAAAGATTCTCAATATTTTTAGCTTTAGTTAGTAATTTATCTATTACTCTTCTCCCACATCCTTCAATTCCAAAACTAGCTAAAAATTGAGTTTCGGTAATATTAATTAAAGCATTTTGAATATTTCTATATAGAGTTTTCGCGCTACTTTCCGCAAATCCATCAAATGATAAAATGTCATGATATGTTAAATCATTAAATGAAGTCACATCTGTAAATTCAAAATACTTATAACGATAAATTTTTTCTACTGTTGGTCTACCCATTTCTTCAATATTTAAAATTTTTCCAATAAATAACATATTTTGTATGATCTGTTCTTCACATTTTTTATTAGGACAAACTATATGTACACCTTTAGAAATAGTAATTGTTTTGCAGCATGGACAATTTTTAGGTAAATGAACTTCTTTTCCTTTTTTAATAATTTCTGTTATTTTAGGAATAACATCACCTGCTCTTTCTAATATTACATGAGAATCAGATGAAATTTCTTTATTTTTAATAAAATCATAATTGTGACAAGTGGCTTTTGATATTGTCACTCCTGCCAATTCAACAGGTTCTAATTCAGCTACCGGAATTAAATTACCATTTCTACTCACTTGTGGTCTAATATATCGAACTTCAGTAATAGTTCTTTTATTAGCAAATTTATAAGCAATTGCACCTTTAGGACAATTTGTTTTATTGCCTAGATCTTTATAGTAATCTTTATCAGCTAATTTAATAACAATTCCATCATATGGTAGACCTAGATTTGTGAATTCATCTATCCATTTATCCCAGTTTTTATCAATTTCATCTAGATTAGTAGTTTTAGTGATTTTAGACCAATCATAATCTACAAATACTAAACCTTTTCCTTCAACTTCTTTAGCATGTTTTCTACCCATTAATCCAGAAGTTGCATTACGAGAATTTTTGAATTCATTCTTTAAATTGTTTTTAAAGAATTTATCAGTGATAATAATTTCCCCAATACAGTCTGAAGGATTAAAAGGGTCTATAGTTTCATTAGTAAAATAACTTAAATATGGCAATTTTGGAGTATGGTCTTCTCCTAATTTCCCATCTCCTCTAGTAGCAAGATGACCATCTTCTATTTTACCAGATATTCCATCAAGTTTTAATTCAAATCTAAATTTTTCATCTGATGTTCTAGAAATTCCTTTCATCCATTTAATAACTTTCTCTTTAGATGTAAACTTTTCTAAAGAAAGCATAGGGATTTTATGTCTATATTTCCTTTGAGGATGTAAAGATTTTTGAGTATCTACATCATCAAAAAATTCATCTGTAGGATTTATAGATTTTAATTGCAACTTCAAGAGATCATATTCTTCATCTGAAATTTCCGGCGAGTTTTGCTCCCAATATAATTTATCATGTTTAGTTATTTCAGATTTTAATTTTTTTATATCCATTTTTCAATCCCTTTCTTTAAAGTGATTCTCTATCATTTCTTCCAGCATTTCATTTGCTGCTGCCTCTGCTGCTACCCATGCTGCTGCATCTGCTGCTGCCCTTGCTGCTGCCTCTGCTGCTGAGTATGCTGCCTCTGCTGCTGACCTTGCTGCCTCTCTAATCTCTTCATTTCCAGTCTCCAGCCAATCAACTATCAGATCATAGTCTTTAGCAGAGCAATAGGGCTTGATTTTGGTGATGTTGATCATAGCCTGTCGGCGAGCAAACTCTCGAAGCAAATCGGTGGCATCGAAGGACTTGAGATATTTGCGTTCGGTGGCCGCTATTTTGTCGTCACCGATGTCTAGTTGACCACTCAATTCGACTTGATAGAGGATTGGTCCTGGAGCGTAGTGCAAGGCATCTAGGGCTTTTATGGAACCATGGAGACCATGTTCACATAAAATAGGCGGTCCGTCAACTTTATGAGTCCTACCTATTCTGATGTGTCTATTGTCTTTATATCGCAATTGACGATCTTCTTTGGCGAAATAATAAGCTTTAATTGGTTTAATCAGTTTATCCATTTTTCAATTCTCCTCCATTTAATCTTCATAGTCTTTTGATACTTCTTCAGTTTTCTCATAAACTCTTCTTCTAATCGCAACCCCTTGTTCACCAACACTTGGTTGAAAAAGAATTAATCTATCCCATTTTTTTCTACCTTTTCGACCCGTTTTTGGATTAACTACTATATAATTTTTTTCCCATTTAGCGTTTAGAATCCATGATGGAAATGGTTCATAATCTAGTGAATTTTTCATATTAAAATATGCTAATTCTGTTGCTCTAGTAGCAAATCTTAATTGTGGAATTATTGTATAAATAAATTTCTTTCTTTTTTCTGTTAAATTAATAAGAGTTTGTTGATTATATTCTGGTTTAATAAATTCCTCTTTCCATGGAATATCTAATTCTATTTCAAAGCAATTTATTTTTATTTTTTTACCTTCAAATTTTTCAGTTTTTGGGTATTCTTTTTTAGCTCCTTCTTGGCCACTTTCTGGGTAATTAATACCTTCAGCTAACATTTCTTTAATACATGAATAATAAAATGATGATTCTTCAGTTAATCTATCAATAAGAGCTTTTGTTACAAAATATTTATGACCAAAAAATGATACCCATCTCAGAGGATGCACAAAATTCTTAAAATAAATTTTATTATCAGAAGCTATACCAGATTCATTTATAAAATTATTTTCTTTTGCAGTTGGTAAGAATTGAATAGTATTCCACCCACTATAAAAAGATCCTTTTAAATTTGTTAGATTAAAATTTCGAAAATCTCCTACAGAATCTGTAGTAATAACATTATTATCAAATATTTTAATTCCAAAAGAAAAAGTTTCCTTATTTGCGTTTAATCCAATAAGTTTACCATGCCTATTTTCTTTTGATGTAAGCAACTGTCCTTCTTTAACAGTAGTAGCTCTCATAGATTTATAACTTGGAATTGAAATAACTGCCCCTCTATCTGCAAGAGTATATAAAAATGTGGCTAAATCAAGATCAGAACAAATGATATCACCATTATCATTAATATAAGCAGGTGCAGGATTTCTTTTAAATAAATCATATTTCCAATAATTTAAAACTTCATCAATATCTTCAGACATTATAGGATTAGATCTATCAATGATATCACCCATAATGTGATGATCTAATACAGTTTTTAAAGTTTTTGCTATTTCTTTTCTTCCATTGTTCATTATTCTTTCTCCTTTATTTATTTAAATTTTTTTAAAACTCTTCTTCTTCATTAAATTTTTTACATTCTTCTATTTGATTTCCCCATCTTTTAATATATTCTTCCAATGCTTCTATTTCATTATCTGTAGGGCATCCACTGAACAACATAGCATCTATAGTATCTACTGCTTCAAAATCATTTTCATGACGAAATCTATTATCCATTTTCAATCTCCTTTATTTTAATTCGTTTAAGGCTTTAATAGCTACATCCCTAATCTGGCTAGCATATTTAGATTTATCACCTGAAAACATACGCCATTTTGTATATAAACTATTTTTATCACAATAATCTAATTCTTCTTTCAAAGGACAATAATAACAATTTGGTTTATATATTTTATTCTGCCCTCTTCTATATTCATCATATTCACATAATGAACAATCATTTTCTACTCTAATATATTTACCACCGTTTCTTTTCCATCCTGGCCAATTGCCTTTCCTAAAATCTTCACTTTTAGCTAGCCATGACCATAGCTCAATACAGATTTCTAATGCCTTTCTTTTAGACAATCTCATTTTAATCCTCCTCAAATAATATTTTTAAAATATTATAAAATATTATGTTATAAAAGTCAAGATAAAAATAAAGCCGACTAACTTATTTTAGTCGGCTCATAATTAATTTTTTATATTATTTTATCAATCATCGTCATCTAAATCTTTTTCTAATTCAGATAAAAAATCGTCATCATCAGAGGATGAATCATCCTCTTCATATTCTTCACCTGACTCTGTTTCTACTTCAAAATCTTCTTCCTCATCTTCTTCCTCAATGGAATTTTGTACATTAGACTCATTTGGTTTACTAGGTTTCGTAGATCCTAAAATTTGAATACTTAAAATCTTTTCTAGTTCCTCAATAGTTTTAAAATTTGTAGGAGCTAATAATTCAGATTCTAAATCAAATGCATTTTCTAGAATTTCTTCAATTTTTTTATCTTTTTCATCAATTGGTGTTGATTCTCTATAAAATTCTGAATCATCATAATTAGGAAACTCATTTTGGCCATCTTTAACCATCTTAGTAACTAATTTAAAATCATATCCTTTTGTAGGATTAAGAAAAATTAATGGTTTATCTCCACTTTCTGGATCTGGAAAAAGTGCATTGTCAAATTTATTATACACTTTTTGTCCAAATTTATACATAAATACTTTATTTTCATTGGAACCATCATTTCTACCATCTTTAACAACTAAAATATTAGCTACCCAAGATTTTTTTCTCCACAAAAGTCTAGCTCTTTTTTCATCTGCTGGATCACCAGTATTAAAAAGTCTTCTAGATTCATTACAAATTGGACATTGCCCTTTATTTTCAGGAAATGTTTCAGGACAAGGTTCATTAATCCATCCACCAGTTGTAGTTTTAATACCAGTATGTATAAGAATAAGAACCCAATGTGCCCCATCTTCTTTTAATGTAGGTAAAGGTCTAATTCTAAAAGTATTTTTGCCCTTCTTTGGTACTTCTGGTTTCCAAAATTTTTCAGTAGAAAATAAGTTAGTTCCTCCACCACCTGATGTTACTTCTTTTTCATGAGCTTTCATTTTCCCTAAGCTCTTCATTAAAATATCATTATCTAAATTCATTTTTTTTGAATACTCCTTAATAGTAATTAATTATGTCCTTTACTGGAGTCTTCAATATCCTGACACCCATTATTTTATTTTCATCAATATCAGTTGTATATCTTAAACTTTTTTCTCCCTCCTCTTTTAATAAATTATAGAATTCATCACTTAATATTAATATTTTTGGATTTATATTATATTTAAATTTGAATTCATTTTTCTTTTCAGTTAATAATTTCAATATATTAATTTTAATTAAATAACTCATATTTATTATTTTTCTATTACTTCAGTATCCTCAGATTTTTCCTTTCTAGGCATACCATTCATAGAATGATAATATAAAGTATTTTCATGACATTTTGGAATAATTTCCCATGATTCTTCTTCAATTTGCTTTTTAGACAAAATACAAAGTTTTCTTTCCTGCTTATTTTCAAACAATGTATTTCTTAGTTTGATATCTTCGATTTCAATAAATCCCCAATTATGTAAAACCCAAAGAATAGTATTTCTACGTTTTTCATCATCTTCAGACATATTTGGATTTTTTAATAATTCTTTAAAATGTGCTATATATACTTTACCATCTACTCTAGTCATATAGATATAACAAGAAGGCCATAACTTTTTTTCATATTGGCTTCTAATTCCTATTCTAGATAAGGACTCTTGTATAATAGGAAAACTTTCTAATATTTTTACCTCTATTCCTTTTCTCATTGCTGTATTCATATTAAACTATCTATCTCCTTTCTTTTACAATTTTTATATTATAATATATTTTGATTAAAAAGTCAAAGTTTTTATATTATGTAAATCACTTTTCTATTAACCATTTTTAATACTAACATCTTCATTTTTATAATATTCTTTTGCTACTCTTTCTAAAATTAGATAACCTATTATATCTAACGCTGGATCTTCATCTTCATCACATTGATCTGAAATTATTCTAGATAATTTATCATCTAATCTAACTTTTATTTGTTCTATAGGATCTGCTTTTGAAAATATTCTGACTGGAGCAATAGCAGAATTTCCGTATTTTCTATTTTTTTCTAAAAGTATTTCTTTTATTTTATCACATTCTTGCGATATTAATTCTTGTGCACCATTACTCATGTATGTATATTCTCCTTGATTTTTTAGATATCTTCGGTTTAGATTTTAGTTTCGGTTTAGGCTTATTTTTTAACTTAATATCTATTCTTTCATTAATCCATTGAAGTCCAAAAATAATAGTTAAATTATTTTTAATTTCTTTTCTAGCTTGTTCTAAAATTTCTCTATATTCTTGAAGAATATCTAAACCAGTAACCCTATAAGCACCTTTATCATTAGGATATATATTATATATAGCTCCTTTATTTTTAGAATTTTTTCTATAATCTATATAGAAAGAATACTCTTCAAATACTATTTTAGCTGTACCGCCATCTTCATAAAAACTAATATCCATTTTATTTCTTTCCATTTTTTAAATAATTATATATAAAATCGGCAAAATTATTAGGATTTATAATATCAGATTTATAAGTTGATTTAGATAAATAAGATCTCCATAATTTGGGCCACCAATCTTGTTCAATAGCCCATTCCCATAATTTACCAAAACCTTCCCATTTATTAAAATTTATATTATGAGTAATATAAATAGATTTTTGACAATTTAAACATATTTCACTTTGTGGTTCAATTATAGTTACTAAAGGGTAAGTTCTTTTAGGAAATTCATGCCAACAATCTCCAATAATTTCAGTTAAAAATTTATCTCTTTCTTTATTCATAAAATATCACCAAAATGCAATATATAATCTTTTCCAAGATATTGGAGGATATGGAGAAAATACAGTATGAAAATATTTATTAATCATATTTTTATTGAAAATTGTAAAATTAATTTCATTTTCGTATTTATCTATTGTTTTTGCCCAATAATTAATAAAGTCATTAAAATGGATTTCTTTGAATCCTTCATCTTTAAATAATTGTTTCAAAGCAGAATATATAGTTTCTTTATAATATCTATATGAATTACATTTAATATCTTCTACTAAATTTATATCTACTTCATAAAACAAATAATTAAATATATCATTAATTACATTATCTTTATTTACTGTTATTTTCCAATCACCTATTTTTTCATATTTTGGAAGAGTTTCTGTAATTTTACCATGTGGGTGTATATCCACTTGTAAATGAATTTCTTTATTTTCTAAATTTTCAATATAAATAACGGGTTCTCTTACAAGCGCATTATTTACATTGGTCGGATGGGAATCACAGTTTGTTATACCTAAATCAAAGAATCCATCTGGATTAGCTAAATAATTTTCACATTCATGTTCTCTTAAATCTACTCCACCCCATTCATATACTTTATATTTCACTTTTTTTGCCTCCGAACTTTTCTTTTATAATTTTTATATCAATATCTCTAATAAAATCATATTTTAAGTATTCTTGTGCTTCATGACTAGAGCATTTAAAATATTTTATTAATAATTGTATATCTTTTTCATTTTTTTCTATTTTTTTAGGATATTTTAAAAATTTTCTTCCTTTAGGAATTAAATTTAATAAAACTCTATACATTTGCTCTTTAGTAATATTGCCTTGATATTTATTCATTATATTAACAAAAGGCAAATACGCTTCTTCTAATGACAAAAACTTTAAAATCATATATGAATTAAAAGCTTTTAATCCTGGATCTTTTAATGATAATGTTCCGGTTTTAGCATAACATATATCATGAAGATAAGAAAATAAATCTACTTTCTTTCCTTTAATTTCAAATTCATCTTCTATAATTTTCTTTTTTTTATATTTAGAACTAAAAAATTCATCCATATATTATTTTAATATATCCTTGCTATATTTCCATTCTATAGTACTTTCCTTCATTTTCTCCTTTATAAAATAGCCATACATTCAATGGTAAAAGACGCAAAACTAATTTCTTTATCTACTGCAAATGACGATCTAAATAGAGATTCACTACAAAGTAAAATAATTTTAGCTCTTTGCGTTTCATTTAGATTCCCTAGCAAATCATTTTTATCATCTAAAACACTATCAAAAACTTTTGCTATTAATAAATTATAATCACATTTATTATTTCTTAATATTTCTCTAATATTACTAAGTTTCTTTTCTTTAATCATAGTAATAATTTCTTCAAACACATCAGCATCTATATCATCCTCAATCTCTAAATCACCTGTACTAGAAAAATATTGTAAATGATTAATAATTTTACGAATATCTGGACTAAGTCTTTCAATCATATTAATTAGCTTAATCCCTTCAGATTTAGAAACATTAATATTTTCATTTTTAAGAATTTCTATTATTCGTTTCTTTATAGGCTTAATAGAAATTGTTTTAAATTGTACTTCTTTCAATCTCGATTTAAGAGCATCCATTATTCGCTCAGAATAATTACAAGTAAATACAAATCTTGTACTTTTATGAAAGCTTTCGATAACCCCTTTAAAAGCTTTCTGGGCTTGAAAACTTAATCCATCCGCCTCATCAATTATTATAAGTTTGATTTTACCATCAACTGACATAGAAGAACCAAATCCCTTTACTTTAGTTCTTATTGTATCAATACCTGATTCATCTGAAGCATTTATATGTAAACATGGCATATCTAATTCATTTGCTATAACTTTAGCCAAAGTAGTTTTACCTGTCCCAGGTGATCCCGAGAATAACAAATTTGGTAAATTTTCAGCGCCGATGTCAATTATAGATTTAATGATTTTTTTATCAGAGACATGTAAAATAACATTATCTAAAATCTTGGGTCTAAATTTTTCGACCCACGGAATGTTCGGTTCAGTCAAATTATCTCTCCAATCCTTTAACTATCTCATAACCTCTATCATATAAAGTATCTATGATGACTATTTTATCTGATTCAATATCAAAATAACTAAATATATATCTAGGATTTTCTTTATCGGTATCTAAATCATTATCTTCTAATACAGCATATATCACTTTACTTACATTGGGAAATTTTACAGCTATTATACAACCAATTCCTTCATTAATACATTGAGTTTTATAGAGTGAAATTTCTTCAGAATCTGCAGAATTTAATTTAGTTAATTCAGATCCAAAATAATCACCTGGTTTGTATTTAAAATCTGCCAATAGTTGATATTTTTCTTTAGTCATAATCATCCTTTTTTATTTTAAGTGAAATTATATATTGCCCTAAAAAATAAGAGTCCGTCAAATCGAATAACCCATTTTTCTTTTTACCTAAATACTCTTCAAATCTTAATTTAACTTTCTTTGGTAATTTACATACACACTCTATTTTTTGCCAATTAACTTTTTTAACAATTCCCCATTTAATTAACTTCTTAAGTTCCCTAGATCTTTCAATTGGAATAACTAATTTTCTCCATTGTGTAACTGGAACTATATCTATTGGAATATTTTTAAATTTTTTCCAAAGTAATAAACGTATCCCCCAAAAATTAGCATCGATAAGATCTCTTACTTTCGACGCAGATTGAAATGAAAGACCTTCAATTGCAATTTTAGATATAACATTTGAATATTTATTAACAAATTCCGATATATCCTTTTGATTTTTGTCCAGTAGTTGTTCATTTTTTATTTCCTCATTTGCTATTATAGTAAAATCTATTAAGTTTCCATTAAGATCTAATAAAGTAATACCAGTACACCTTAAACTAATATCAAGTGACAATATCATTTTTTAAAATCTCCTTAATAAATATATTTTTAAATATTTATTAAGAAAATTTATTAAGAAAATTTTTAGTTATATTATATTTTTTAATAGAGGCTAGTTTCCACACCTAACTCCGTAGTCAATACCACAATTGTTTAAAATTTCAATTTAAACAATTGTGGTATTGACCCTCCATAACTTAAATGGCATTTTAAATTATGTTTTACCTGACATATGCCAATGCCACTCTATTAAAACTTTTAATCCTCTGTTAAAGGACCTAAAAAATATCTAATTTTTTCATAATCTTCAGTAATAGATTCAATTTGCACTATTTTTTTATGTAATGAAAATTTATAAGGGATTTTATCTGTCAAAATACCAATATTATCTCTATTTTCATCCTTTAAACATATACATATAGAAATATCCGAACAATCACAATCATCTAAAAGTTTTTCTGTAAAATCATGGGATTCTTCATTTTTATCAGTAATTTTATAAAATAATTTACCTTTTTTAACAATAAACTTCAAAATATTAACATTAAGCGATTTTGAAATACTATTCACTTTACAAATAAAATTTTCATCTACTTCAAATTCTATTTCAAAATCAATTGGTTTACTTTTTTCAGGGCCTTCCTCAATTAAATCAATATCTGAAAGAACATAATTAACTTTAGATGTCTTACCTAACCCTATCATTAATTTATTATCTTTAACTTTTATTTTTAGTTTTGATTCACATAAAGATAATACACCTAAAAATTCACTTAAATTATAAATACCTAATTTTTCAACATCATCTATTTTGGAAACTTCTACAATATCAGATTTATACCAAATATTAGCTCTTTGTGATCTATCTTCTGATAGTGCATTTATTTTTAATGTATTATTTTCAACTGAAAATACTATAGATGTTATTCCATTTTTTAAACTACTAAGTGGGGCTACAAATTTTGATTTATCTTTAATTTCAATTATTGCTTCTGCCATGCTAAACTTCTCCTCCATTGATTATATTTTTAGTTTATTATATTTTATATAATCAATTTCGGAATAAATTTATCAATTAATTTATAAATATTATATAATTTTTACTAGATAAAGTCAAGTTATTTTTAAACTATAATAATTTTAATTTTATTATTGCTTCGAATCCATTATATGTATTTTCTAATAATAATTTTTCAATATCTATAGAATTATCAAATAAAACTAATTCATTTATATCTTTTATATTTCTATAATGAGATGGCCATATAAAAATATTTTCACTATTTTCTGCAAACTTTTTAGCTCTTTCTATTCCAGCTGAATCGTTATCAAATAGCCAAACTCTTTTCATAAATTTATTTTTTATAATTTTAAACTGAGTACTATCAATACCTATTGTTCCTGATGTAGCTATAGCATTTTCAATAAACATACTATCTATTGGGCCTTCTGTTATATAAACTATCTCTTCTTTATTAGAACTATAAAATCTATATATTTTTTCATTTTCTTCACAATAAGTTAAATATTTTAAAGGATTATTATCTATAGTTCTACCTTGAAAAGCATAAAGAATTCTATCTTTATAATAAGGTATTATAATTCTATTCTTAAACTTACCCTCATAACAAACTAAAAAATCTCTATAATATAATTTAGGAATACTTCGTTCTAATATAATTTTTAAAGCATTTAATTGTAATTTTTTTAATTCTCTATCTTTAATATTTTTATCTAATAATTGAAAAGAATAAGGTATAATTTCATTAGATAAGTCTTTAATTTCATTAGATTTTATCTCTTTAGCTACAATTTCACAATGAGATTTTTTTAATTTTAAATTATTTAATGTAGTTTTATAATGTTCTTCAAATAAACTAGGATATTTATCTCTTAAAAAGTTTTTAAAGGATCTATCATATAAACAATTAAAACAATAATAAGTTATTTGCTCTCCTCTAAATAGAATCCATCCTCTTCTTTTAGATTTATTTTTTTTACTATCATGGCAAATTACACAGCGAAAATTATAACCAGTTTTATTTTCAGTTATCTTACCCTCATGTACTATCTCATTTAAAATTGTTCTAACAGTAATTCTATCCATTCTTTAGACTATTAACTTTATTATAATGATCCTCTGTTAATTCATCTTCACTTTTAATTTCATTATCATATGGAAAAAGTATCCATTCGTCTTCAGGTATATCACCCTCTATATATAAATCTGGAATAAAAGAAGATTTTCGTTTTACATATAATGCTGCTGTAAATACATTATCCATCTTAACTTTTATTAGATTTTTCATAGTATAACCAGTATGACATAAATCATCTATTACTAATATTTTATTATAAGTATCAAAATCAAAGTCCTCAATTTTGGTAACAATTGGAATATCATCAAAATAATGAGAGATAATGGTAGCCGGAATTAATCCACCTCTAGGAATAGCATATATTTTATTTATATTTAAGTTTAAATTTTCTATTTTCTTAATTAATAGTTGAATATCATCACAATATTCATACCATTTAAGTATTTTCATTCTATTCCTCTATTATCTATCATATCGTGATTTATATAAATAATCATCATGACATTTATTAAATCCAATCAGCAATAATATATCTATGAAAATTACTAGCATTATAATTAAAGGCATAGCTTCTTTAAAATTAAAATGAAGATCTAACCATATAATAAATGGAATTGGACCAAATAATATTAATACCAATAAAACTTTCCAACAATTATCCCACATTTTACCTAGAAATATCATAACTCTATTCCTCTATTATCTTAGCTTCATCTTCTAATATATAACATTTTATATCATATATTATTTTAAATGGTACTATTCTAACATCAATTTGTTTACCTTCAGATGCTGCAATTGCCTTTATCATCCAAGCCAATGATTTAGATTGTGCATAACCATAAAATCCCATAGTATTTAATATACCATTATGCATAAGAGGTAATGGCACCCCACTCTTATCTTTTATCATATTAGCTGGTTCCCAAGAATCTTTAGATCTTTTTATTTGCACTTCATAACCATATATTTGTCCTCCTTGAGTTGGAATAGGAGTTTGATTGTCATCTTCCATCATAATATTTTCTCCTCTATATTGAATTTTTAATATTTTCTATTTCATTTTGAATAAATTTTTCATTAGCTTCTGCTTTTATTTTATATTTTTTAATATCATATAATTCTTTACTAATTAACATTTTTAATATATTTTTATTTTTATTTTCTACTTTATCTAAAATATTAAGATATAATAATAGCTCAAATGGAAAATTTCTATCTGATATATAATGTTGAAGTATAATAGGAAAATATCCTTTTTTAGGTTTTATATAATTATTCCATGTTATATAATTATCTCTAAGATATTTTGAAATTTTTAATGAGAAAGGTTCTTCTTCTAAACTCTTACTTTTTTCCCAAAGTTCAATATATTTATGTATTTGTCTAATAGATATTTTACCATATGTTTGAAATATCCAAAATAAATAATTTTCAAATTCCTCTTTATCCTCTTTAAATTTATAATAATATGTACTTATAAACCATTTTAAAAATGATTCTAAACTTTCTTCTATTTTTTTAGTTTGTCTATTATATCTATTTTCAAAATAGCGATAATATGTATTAAGAAATATATTATATATATAAATTGGACTAATAGTTATTTTTCTATATTCATTCTTCAACTTCTTCCAACACTCTCAGATTCTTTTTGATACATTTTTAAATCTCCTCATTTTTTTAAAAAAATTCTTCCATATTTTCATTATTAAGATTTTTCATTTCAATTTTAATTTTTTCAAATAATCTTTTATTTTTTTGTAATATAAATAATATATCACAATCATAAGTATTACAAAATTCTACAATAGTATCTTTCCAAGAACTTACAGACCCTTTAGAATTATACCGCAATCGTTTAAAAAAACGTTCTATTTTCTGCTTATCTATATCATTTATAATATGTTTATTTTCATCATCTAAAATATCTATTATATATTCAATTTCTTCATTAGAACTAATTTTCTTTAATTTTTGTATAAATAACATATCAGGTAATGGTCTTTGTGAATTCACATACATAAAATTATTCTCCTAATGTAGTAACTAAAATTTCTAATATTGGAAATATTTCATTTTCATCTTTAATTTTAACAGCAGCTGCACATTTATGACCTCCACCACCATATTGATTTAAAAATTCTCCCATATGAATTTTTGCTTTTTCTGTAGATCTAAAACTTAATGATTTTAAAAAAGAATTATAAACAATAACATAATCTACATTATCTTTTTGTTGAACATATTCTGCCATTTCATCTATTTCTTTAGTAACACAAATTAATCTAACATTATTTGATATTTCTTCAATCATCAAAGTATCTTTAATATGCTGAACCTCAGCATTTTTAGCAATAAAAAATTTCTTTTCTTCATCCGTCCATTTACCATTAAATCCTGCGGCAAATCTATAAAAAAATTTATTAACTCCATGAAAATAAAACAATCTATTCATTTGTTTTGAAATATGATACTTATGAGTCCATGTATCATAATCCGAAGCAATTAATACTAATCTTTTGATATCTTTAGAAAATTTATAGTTGTATTTTTTCTCAATATAATCCATAGTCATTTTACATCCTGCTCCTTTATTAATTGCATGGTATTGATTTTTAATAATTGAAGGAGTTTCTCTAGGATGATGATCTATGAAGAAAACATTTTTCATATTTTTTAATTCTGGGAATTGTGATTCATCTACAATAGAAATATCAGTGATGAAAATATAACAATTTTCATCAATAACTTTTTTTAGAGTTGAATCTATATTTCTATATGTGCATTCAATTTTTTCAAAATCTATATCTTTAGCATTACAAAAATCGTTTAATAGAATAGAACAAACTAGACCATCCATGTCACGATGTGTAATATTAATTATTTTTTTATCCATCTTTAGCTTTCTTAATTTAAATTTTTTTAAAATATTAATATCCCAATTTCTTAACCATCTATATTGTCTTGAAGTTCTTATAATAACATTATTTTCAATTACTATATAATCAGAAGCCCATTCTGTAGTTACATTATAATAACCATCTTCATACATCATCACTATCATCAATGTAAACTGGAAATAAATTACAATTGCTTATGTCTATTTCCAGTCTACAATTATTTTCTTCTTCTTCATTATAATAAGAGCATTCATATTCTAAACAAATTTTCATATTTTTTAATTCCTTTAATTCTTTATTCTTTTTATTTAACAAAGGTAGAAATTCATCTATATACCATTTATTAAATTCTATTCCTATTTTTTTAGTAATCTTTTTCTTTAATCTTTTTCTCATAATTATTATATAATAAATTTATATAAAAATCAAGATATTAGGTAATTATAGTACTTTGTGGAATATCATTCGCCATCGTAATTCCTGTTTTAGAAGCTATAGCAGTATTATACCATTTAACAACTTCTTCTTTAATATCTTCTTCCTTAAAATACCAATATTTATCTTTTAAAATTGAAAAATATCTAACAAAATTTTCATATGCTTTAATAGTCAGTAAACTTTCTAAACTAGGGGACGGATAGTCAACTGGAACAGGAAGTATTTGGCCATTTTGATTATTTACCCATTGAATTTTAAAAATATCTTGCATACAAATATAATTTAAATCTTCTTGGATTTCTCCTACTAGTCTTCCTATTATTTCTTCACCAGTTTCTTTAGATATTGCTAATATTATTTCCATTTATTTCTCCTTATTTAAAATCCTTAAACATATCATTATTTTCTTCGTTATTATTGACCATAGTTTTTAAAAAATCAGCTATATCTTCTTTATCATCTTCTTGTGTTTCAACTTCCCTTTTCAATAAATCTAAAGAAGAATTTATTTCTTTATTAATTTTCTTCTGCTTTTTAACATTCACTTTCTCTTTATTTTGCAAATCAGTTAAAGCCTCATATTCTTTACGTCTTATATCCCAGGTATCAAATTTTGTTAATTCTTCATCATTAAGTATTTCATTAAATTTTAGAATTTCATCATCAAGCTGCATTCTAAATGCTACACCTTTTCTACCTAAACGATTTTTAATAATTTTCCAAGTTTGTAGCCCTTCTTCTGCCTCTTCATTAGTTTGAGTTAATCCAATAACTAAATCTGCAACATTTACAATAGCTATTGAGTCGGCAATATGAGTTAAACTCAATTCAGAATTTGAATATCCTTCTCGTTGTACTTGTGAAAAAGTAATAACGGGAATATCTAATTCAGATGATAATTCTCTTAATTCTTCAGCTATTTCTCTATATTTTTCATATGAATTAATTCCAGGTCTTTCGTGGTTAGGTTTCATCAATTGTAAATAATCTACTATTAAATAATCTGGTACTATTTTTTCTACTATCTCCAGTTCTTTAAGATATACTTTAATATTATTTGCGCATGCTTTTGATGGAGGGTAATATTTAATATGAAAATTGTTTCTATTTTCAATTTTAGATATTCTTTTCAAAAATTCTTTCTTTTCATGTGGCAATTTATAATAAGGAATTTTAGTTAAAATACTATCTACTCTTCTAGCTATTAATTCTTCCATTAATTCTAGAGTTAAATATACTCCTACCAGTCTGTTAGGAATTAAATTAGCACTAATATTACAAGCCGCTAATGTTTTACCAAGACCCGATGAAGCGGCTCCTACTGTTAAAGTTTTCTTTGGTAAGCCACCATTAGTATATAAATCAAATAATTTATAACCTGTAGATATTTTTTCTTCTTTTTTATTATAGAATTCAAATCTTTTATCTATATCTTTAAAATAATTATGTCCTAAATCTTTTTCAAATCCAAATGTTAATGCTTCTTTAATTAAATTACCTATTATTCCTGTATCTTTTTTTTCTTTTACTATATCAGCAGATTTTAAAATAGCTGCAATTAATGCATTATTTTTTCCCCACTTTTCGGTTTCTTTTATTAAAAAGTCTATATTTTCATTGGGATATTCTAGACCATATATTTCTTCTATGTGATCATTATCTTTATATTTTATGTTTATTGTTTTTCTATCTAATAATTTAATTTTATCTTTAACTACTAGAGAATGTAAGGATTTAAATAATTTCTGATTTTCTATATTATCAAAAAAATTAGGTCTAATTTGAGTTAAAACTTTATCTCTATAATACGGGTTGTGAATAAGCTGGGCCAGAATTAATGCTTCAAAATTTTCTGATTGTTCTTCTGACATATTACTCCTAAAAATAAGAAGAGGCTAATTGATTATTTACAATTAGCCTCTTCAATTTATTAATTTTTTACTATATTATATAATATTACATTTAAAAAGTCAAGATATTATTTATTTCATTCCTAAAATAAAATTTGAACCTTCAGGCATAATATTAGATGGTAATTGACCATTCCATTTTTCAGCCTTTATTTTTTCCGCTTCGGCCTTTATCTTAGCAATTTCTAAATTAATCATTTTAGTTTGTGCTTCAGCAGCTAAAGCAAATTGTTGTGCCGCTAATTTTTTAGCTGTTGCTTGAGCAATATCTTTATTATTAGTTTCTTCTTGCGCTAAACGCTCATTACGTTGATTTTTAATTTCTAATTCTGATCTAAAATTATCATTAATAGCTTTTTGAATTTCTTTATCATCATACATTAACCCACCAGTTAAACCAAAAGTTGTAATTGTTAATCCAGTTTTGGAGAAGAATTCTATTAATTCTTCTTTAGCCTGATCCACAATTATTCCTTTTTGTTGTCTGGCCCCTTGAACAACTACTGGTAATCCTTCTTCATTTAACATAGGAGTCCCATTCTATACCTTTTTTCCCTTCCCATTCAAAAGTAATAGGCTTTCTATCTACAGTAATTACTTTAACAGTTGGTACCCATGCATATTGCCACCAAAATCTTCCAGTATCAACTTTTCTTAAAGGTAAATAAATTCTTTTAGCAGCAACTTTTTTATCAATAAGGTATTTTTCAGAATTAAACTTACCTTGAGCTTTTGTATCGCCTTCTAAAGGAATTACAAAAGCAGTTTCACTAGGTTTAACTTCAATAAATTCATCTATTCTAGCGGGGCCACATGCACTTGCTAATACTGCTATAATTATAAGTAAAAATACATTTTTCATCCTTTATTCTCCATTTTTAGATTTATTAAAAATATAAATTCCATAAATAATTAACAACAAACTAATTACTGTAAAAATTAAACTTGTATTTGTAGTTGCTAATCTTGAACCAATACCATACATAACATCACTGTCTTCTAATTGCATAACAGCACTTTTAGTTATATTTGATACTTTAAAAAAATAATTATAAATCATTAAAAATATACCCAATATAACTGCTAGTGCTCCCATAATTTTTTTCACTTTATATCTCCTCCTTTCATATCTTAATTTTTTATTTTCATGTTAATTTGTAAGGCAAGATTTACACAAATTATTTGGTAGAACTTCTTAGATTTTTCAATCTATCTGAAATGCTGCTTCCTTCATTGCTATTGCTACTTTCTCCCATAGCTAGTTTAATATCGGGATCGTCGTCAATATTAGGAATTGGTTTCAATAAATCCGTTTTCATCTTAGCAGCCATTGTTTTCTTTTTAGAGTCATCTGCCATTTTTTCCATAGTATCTAATGCGGACCCCATTCCTCCTATCTTCCTTTTTAGACCAGCAGCTACTTCAGCTCTCTCTTGATTTTTCTTAGCTCTCTTTTCATCAAGTAAAGCTTTTTGCATATTTCTTTTAGCTTCGGATGCCCTTTGTCTAGCTGTTTTTAATTCAATAGACGCCTCTTTAGCCATTTCTTCCAAATCATCTAAAATAACTTTAGCTTGTTCGGCATCTTCTTTTTCCTTTTCAATATCAGGAGACATAGATTCCAGTTTATCTAGCAAATCAGCAAGTTTTCCTTCAAGTTCTTGCTTTCTAGTGTCATCTTCTTCTGAAGCAATCATATTCTGCAAGTTTTCAGCCGCTTGCATCCTTTTATCAAACAATTCTTGAATGTGATCATATTCAGCTTTTTCTTTATTATATTCCTGTCTGGCTTCTGCTGCTTGGGTTATAAGGTCATTCACATATTCATTTAATTGTAGAATAGAAGCTTCTGTAGCACCTTCAGCATCCATTTTTACAATAAGATTCATAGCACCTTCACCCGCATCCATTATTTTTTGTTTACCATAATTTTTGAAAAAATTTCCTAGCATTTTAATATCTCCTTTTTATTTTGTTTTTTTAAATAATTTCTAATGAACCTAATTTAATATTAATCCCGATATACAAACGAATATCCATATCATTTTCGTCTTCTTCAAAATTAACCATAATATATTCAGATTCACCACTTTCAAGTTTATACTCATATAACATCATTTGAGCAGGGGCTTCATAATTTTCAACATTTGATTGTTTTTTAGAAACCTCTATGTGTTCATTATATTGGATCGGTTCTGTCCAATAATTATCACCTCCAAACACTCTATTATAAATTCTAGTAGATTTACCTTCAACCTCAATAGTTTGCTGCCCAATATATCCCTCACCAGGTTCTAACCACTCATTCCATTCACTTTCTGATTGAGGATATATTTCAGTAATGGTATCAAATAATATAACATCAGATCCATCAATATTAAATTGAAGAAACGGTTCTTTCCCTTCACTAGATTTTAAATAAGCTCTATAAAAAGAGTCATTATAAAATTTAAATTTTCCTATAGCTAGTATTGTAGTAGATCCTCCAGGAAAATCAAAATTTAAATCAGAGTTAAATAGAAAAGGTGTTTCATCCAACTTAATAATACCATCTACTCTGAGATTAAAGGGATAATCTGGTTGTACGCCCTCTTTCTTATTTTTCTTTACCTTTTTATATGATTTTAAAAAACTAAATATACCCATGTAAAGCTCCTTTTCAATCCATTTTATTGGCTATTTGTGTATGCCCTAATTTCAGGAATAGATAGATTAATCTCATCATTAAGAAGTTCAAAAGTTTGCTTGTTTTTGTTCTTCCATACATTTGAAATTATAAAATCAGTTTCTATGGTTAAAGTATCTATATCATTATGGCCATATATCATTCCCTCTTGCATACTAGGATAAGTAGTAGATTTAATAACTCCTACTTTATAAATAGGATTATTACCCGGGTCTTTCAATTTATTAAGCTTGTTATCACTCACACTAGCAAGACTTATTGTTTTAGAATAGTTGTTCATTTCAAGTGCATTTCTAATACCTTTAGATTTTATCCCAGATACTTGTAGCATACAATCAGCCTTACTATTATTTTGTATTAGTTCTAAGGCTTCACCACTAGCACTTTTACCATTTTGTGCATTAACTTTTTTATACTTACTGTTTTCAGATACAAAACTAGTCCAAGTAAGAGCTGATCCAGAATCATCATGTCCTATTAATATAGTATTCCTAGAACTCATATCGGAAATATTAGTAATATCACTATCATTCTTACACATTAAATGAACATATTCTGTATAAACTGATGGCACCCGGGTATAATTAAGATTTGTATTTTGATTAAATTGGGCATAAATCCAATAGCCATCTCTTTGTACAAAAGCGGCATCACATACGCCAGCCTCAACCTTTTTAAAATTATCCATAGTGCCTTTTGTTTTAACAATTTCAATATCTACACTATCAGAAGATTTCTTTAAAATTTTCCCAGAATAAACATACATACCATCAATTGGCCCTGTACATACTCTCAAAATTGGCCTATTAGCATTTACTACATCTCTCGATAGTGCTATATCAGCATCAACACCAGCAGGTAAATAATTAGGATTTCTTTCACCAGATATTTGACTTACTTCTCGATCTAATTCTCTCAATTTTCTTTCAAGATTCTCATTGCTTCTAGCTAGTTCATTAGCTTCCCTTCTCCATTGCTGATATCCAGGATCATTATAATGATTATATGCAAAACTAGAATTATTATTACTCAACAGCATATACCACAAGAACGGAGAATCCCACATACCATAACTAGAAGAACCTACATACACATAATTAGGTTGTTGATAAGAACCATAATAAGTAGATCTTCTTCTATCATATGTAGACGAATTATAATTTGAAGAATTTCTAACTATATTATTATTTTTATACGATTTTCTTAAACTAGATTTACTAGCTGTAACAGAAGGTTTCTTAAATTTTGATTTATATTTTTTATAAGAAGCAGCTGATTTCTTTTTACTTGCGGCTTTCTTACTTGAAAAAGTAGAAGCTGGCTTATTAAATTTCGATGTCGACTTCGTAGAAGATTTTACTACATTCTTAGGTTTTTTAGAATGTTTTACTGTTTTCTTAGAAGAAGTATTACGAGATTTTGAATTTGAAAACCCCCAACTTTTACTCTTTGAAACACTTCTTGAAGATGAGAAACTTCTTGAAGATGAGAACCCTCCCCTTCTAGCTTCCGAATATTCTGTTACTAAAAATATTGTTAGTACAGCCAAAATAATTGATGTTACTTTCCAATTACATTTCATTTTTACTCTCCTTAATTTAAATATAATTTTTGAATTTTGTGCCATTTTGAACAACTAATAAAGTCTATTAATCTAAAATTCACCTCCTCTCTTAATGGACTGCCTTGCTTAAATAAAAATCCGTAGCTTTCTACATTAAAATCTATTTTATTAAGTGATAAACTTCTCTTATCCTGTATATAATGATTTAATATAGGATAGTCATATATTATAGCATCAATTTTATTTGTTGTCAAATCTTTTTCTGCTAATTCCAAAGTTTTATATTTTGTATTAATAATGGACATGTTATCCAACAATTTAGAACTAGATGTATTTTCAATGACACCTATGTCTCTTTTCTTTACCCAATTGATACTAAAATTATTCTCGGATTCATTTTCAATAGTGGTAGAGGCAGCTAAAACAGCTACAAATCCACTAACTAATATTAATGATATATACATCCAAGCACTTGTTATTATCCTACCGGCCAAAGTTTGTGGAGTCATATCGCCGTAACCTTGAGTTATACTAGTTACTAAAGAAAACCAATACGAATTCCCTAACCCTTCTTTATTACAAGTGAAATAATCATGCTTTTTCCTAATCTCAAAAATCCATATTAGAAATGCTATTATAAAAGTAGCTAATTGTAATAGCATCAATGCTTTTAAAAAGGTGATAGAGAAAATCTTTTTTGTTATGGTTATTGCTATATTATCAGTTTTAGTCAATACTCCTGTATTAGAAGTATAATATGGATGTGTGTAATCAAATAATTTTTCTCTATCAGAAGTTATGGTTATAGCAGATAATCCTATATCACCATTTCCAGATTGTATCTCTTTAAAAATATCTTTAAAGGGTACCTGTTCAATTTCATAAGAAAAATTGGATCTGTCAGATATTTCTTTTAGAAGCTCTATTTCTATACCCTCCCAATTATTCCTTTCATCTTTCATAACAAAAGGAGGAGTTATATCAACAAGAACTTTATAATGAGGAGTATTAGCTTGTGCAATAGAAATACATAATATTAAAAGAAATATAGTATTCAATATCATTTTTAACATTTCCAATCTCCTTTATCCTTTTATAACTCCCATTGGAGTCAATTCAACTGCAATATCAACTAAATCTTCTTGTTCTTTCATAACAACTGAAATATCTTTGTATGCTCCACTAGCTTCATCTAAATCTTTTTCAGTTGTTATATTATGTACAACACCTAACTTATCTAATTTTTCAATTTCCTCATCTAAATTTAAATTTTTTTGAGCTTGTTTTCTTCCTATTTTTCTACCAGCTCCATGAGAACAAGACATAAAAGAATTTTTATTACCTTTGCCTATAACTATATAAGAATTTGATCCTTGAGATCCAGGAATAATTCCTAATTCATTAAACTTAGCAGATGTAGCTCCTTTTCTATGAATCATTACATTTTTACCAAAGTGACTTTCCATTCTAGCATAATTATGTGATAGTTCAATAGGTTCCATAAAATTTAAAGGAAATGATGTTTTAGTATTCCAAACATTATAGAAAGCTTCTTTAATTCTTTCTATGATTAAATGTCTATTGCATGTAGCAAATTCTAAAGCATAATTCATTTCTTTTAAATAATTTTGACCCTCTTGAGAATCTAAAGATAAAAAAGCTAAATCCCATTCTTTAGGTACTTGAGAATACCATTTTTTATTTAACTCTTTAGCTAAATTATTATAATGGTCTGCTACTTGTTTACCTAAATTCCTAGATCCAGTATGAACCATTATCCAGATGTAACCATCATCACCTTTTTGAATTTCGATGAAGTGATTACCGCCACCAAGAGTTCCAAGAGATAATCTAGCATTATCATATTCTCTTTTAATTATTGGTAATCCTGAAAATAATTCTGAATTAATAGAAGCCTCATATGGCATATATTTTAAATCTTGCATTTTATCGTGTTTATTAAATCTAACGGGGACTTTCTTTCTAATTTCTCCCATAATTATTTTTAAAGTATTATTATCTAGATCTTTAGATTTAATATAAGTTTTTACTGCAATCATTCCGCATCCAATATCTACTCCCACTGCATTTGGAATAACTACTCCTTCTGTAGCTAATATGCCACCAATTGGCATTCCATATCCTTGATGAGTATCTGGAGCTAAAACAATTTGTTTAAATGCAAATGGTAGATTAGCTAAATTTTTAGCTTGATTTATAGCAGATTCTTCTGGATTATTACACCAAGATTTAATTACTAATTTTTCTGAATTAATTATTTTCATTTTCAATACCTTTAATTATTTAAAATCAATTTTCCTACAAATTTTATTTTTTATATCACTAAAATATGGTTTCATAACAGATGAATAAAAATTATTAGATTCTTCAGATGGCTTATTTTTATACTCATTTATTTTTCTATATATAGCAGGTACCAAAATTTCAATCCATAATATCAAATATGAAATTATAATAGCTATTATAATTAATAATGTAGATATATACCATATACCATCAGAAATAAAAATGCTATCTACATTAAATAATATCAAAATATTTATAGAATAAATAACAGTATTTATAATAGACCATTTTATAAGTGGAGTATGCCAAAGATACCTGACTGGAGCATATAAGAAAAGTACTTTTATATATAAACATAAATTATGAAATTTATACTTACCACTTGTAGCTATACATAATTTTAATTCATCAGATGCCTCTTCAAATGTAACTTTTTCACCTATCGTTCTATCTCTACGATCGTAAAAATTATAAAAATCCCATTCTTTATCATATGGAAAATTATAAATATTTAAATTACATTTTAAATTCAACCACCATTTATAAAATCTGTAATGCCATGTATCTTTACTTAATTCCATTTTCAATCCTCCTAATTTTTAAATTAATTATAATATGTTTATTTTTAAAAGTCAAAATAAAATTTTATTTTTATTTTTTTATTATTAAGCTTTAAATGGAAGCTTAGAACATTGAAATCCTGCAGCTCCTTTATGTCCACCTCCACCATATTTTTTAGCTATTTTACCTACATGGATATTATCTTTAGTAGTATATATACTAACTGTCCATTGACCTAATTTTCTACTGAAAGGTAACATAATATCATATTTATTTTCATCATAAACTGAATCAAATATTTGAGAACTAGTCATTCCCATATTCATAGCAATAGCTTTTAACCCTTCAAATTCTGTTTCAAATGACATAGCTTCACATCTCTTCTTATTTTCTGCCTTTTGATATTTAAGAATTAGATTACCATCAACTATAATTTTAGCTAAATGATTAGGATTTACTTTACCATTAAGATATTCTTTAAATGATTTAGAAGGTAAAATTTCATTCCAAATATTAGATTCAGGTGTAGTATCTTCATATTGTTTCATACCATATTGAAAAGATAGTATATTAGGATTAGCATTCAAATCCCAAACATCATATCTGCCTAAATAATATACAGAATCTGGAAGAGGAGTATCAGGATTCAAATATTCCCAAGTTAATTCACACCCTGCTTTATCTTCTTTTTGAATTCCATCAAATTCTACTCCACTTTCTTTTAAGTCATTTAAAGCAGTAGAATGGTGGTCGATCCATATTAATTTTCCACATTTTTCTTTTAGTTTGACCATATCGTCAAATGGTTGCATACCAAAATCTACCATAAAAATAGTTTCATCTAATTCTATAGAATCCCAAGGAAATTCATCCCCATAATTAATTCCGATCATTTCACATTGTGGATAAGATCTTTTAACTATAGCACCTGAACATTCTCCATCAAAATCTACTTTGTGATAAAAACATTTCAATTTTTTATTCTCCTTTAATGATATTACTTTCGGGGTGATCTTCTATAACTTCCTCTATTAACTTTTCTTCTTTAGATTTTATATTATCATATTCGTCTTTAGAAATTTCAGATACTAATCCGTCACTCTCTAAAGCAATATCTAATTCTTCTTTACTATATACAATCCAAATACACTCAGATTCAGAGTGATATAGATAATATCTAGTAATAACTTCATCGTCATAACCATCAGCTATTGAAGAAAATTTATTATTAGCAATCATTTCATCATCTAATTTATTTAAAATTGGACCCCATAATTCATCTACACTTTTACCGTCTCTTCCACCTGCATATAGTTCAGCTTCCCAATACTTTTTCTCTAAATCTCCAATAACATATTTACTACCATCTTTCTTAATAAGACCATATCGTATTGCTGGCTTTAGTAAACCAAAATATTTTAATGGCCCTGTAGTTAGATTTACTTTCATTTCAGCTCTTTGACCTTCTGGAACAATTCTATTTTTAGTGGTATCAGCTTTAAGAATATTTCCTGTAGTCTTTTTAGGTCCGCCTTCCTCATTTACTTCTTTAATTTTTGTTTTACTTAAATGAGCTATAACTGTAGATAAATAAATTACCCCTCTACCTCCTGTTGGTACTTCAGTCGGAGCGGCCATTGGATTAGCCGCTGCTACTGCATATGTATGATTAGTCAATACTAAAGGTACATTTAATTTAGCTAATTTAGTAGTAAGAACTCTAGTCATACTTTTTATGACTTTAGCTCTAAGTCCCATATCAGATGCATTATGCTGATTGTCTACATCTCTTAATTCTTTTTCAGCAGGTAGATTTCCTAATGAGTCTAAAATTATTATAATCTTTTTGTCAGATTGCTCAAAATATTTTTCCTCAAAGGTTTTAAGAATTTGAAAAGCTTGATTCTTAAATTCCTCTAATGTTTCAACAGGTAAATATAAAAGTTTAGATGTGTCTACTCCTAAATTACCTAAAAAATTCTTAGTGATAGCATTTTCAGAATCAAAATAAATTACATCATATCCATTTTTTTGAGCATTAGCAGCAATTCTACCACAAATATATGATTTTCCAGTTCCAGATTCTCCGGTAATTGCTGTTACTCGACCAGCCGGAATACCTTTAAATATACTACCTGATATAATCCCATTCAGTGAAAGTGAACCTGTAGATATATATTCGCTAATATTACCCAAGGTAGATTCATCTAAAATTTCTGCCATTGGGTTAATTTTCTTCAATTCTTTCATAAAATCTGACATATTAATTTTTCTCCATTGATTATAAAGGGTTATAGATAATTTTATATAATCAATGTCAAAAAATTTAATTGTCAATTTAAATCATATTATATTTTATCCTACACTAAAAAAGTTAAGATATCAAATATTTCAACTTTGATATCTAGTTAGCCTATAATCAGGTCCTCCAGAAGAAATATTATTTATCATATTTTCAAAAACTTTCACCTTTTCTTCCCCCATAATATCTATTGCTTCTTTTTTTGTTACCTGAATAGGGCACAATATTCCATACTCTATCAAATTTTGGCTTCCTTTTGATAAAGGATCTAATATAACATATGAAGTCTCATTAAGAAAATCAACCTTAATATCTATTATTACTGCTGCTTCTCCTCTTTTTTTACCATATTTCATTTTCAATCTCCTTTTATTCTTTATTTAAATTATATAATATCATACTCTTGATGTCAAGTAAATATTTTTATTTTAGAAAAATTCATCTATATCTGAAGTATATAAATCTAAATTACCCCATCCAATGCTATTAGTTATGGTATTAATAGGAGACATAAAAGTTTTATTAAATTGAGTTTCTACATCAATGAATTTATGCAATTCAAATTCTTCTGGTAATATTTCAGGAAACGCTATTACATTTTGAGTATGTAATATTTTGCTAGGAGTTAAATATAAAAATTTTAATTTTTCACCTGGCATTATATAATCATATTTTACTTCTAACCTTAATTTTTCAACTAAAGTATTATAATTATGTGCTGCTCTAACATGAATAGGACACCCTTTATTAGTATTTCCTTTAGAATCTATATATTTAGTTAACTCTTTAATGCCTCTAGGAAATGCTATAATATGAGGAGGCTGTATAATAAAATCTTTATGAATATTTTTCAATGAATCTATTACTTGAGATTTCTCTTTCATATTTAAAATCATCATAACAATATCTTTAATTTTATCTCTGCAATATTCAGGAGTAGAACTTCTAACAATTTCAATTCCCTTTACAACAAATTTTGGTTCTTTATAAGTAGTACCTTCTTTATCTAAAATCAACATTGCATATTTTCTTTTATCAATATGAATAGAGGTCTTAATAATAAATTCTCTTTCAAATTCAAATAAATTCTTATCTGATTTCATCATATCTAAAGAGAAAACCTTAAATATTTCTTTAAAATAAGGACCAATTATTTTTTCATTTATTTTATTAATAATATTTACTATTTTATTTTCATCATTAACCTTTAATTTTTTTAATATCTCATCATAATCTAAATAACATGAATCTGTGGAAGCAAAATATACCACGTCTTTATCTATTTTGAATTTTTCTTTAAAAAATTCATTAGTATTATATATAGTATATTTTATAAGTTTTTGACCTGTTAACGTGATAGCAGATGCAAAATCGGCATCAAATAATCTAAAATTAGGATTAGCTAGAATGCCATACATAGCATTAATAGTAATCTTTTGTGCATGTTGATATAAATTATATTTTTGAGCTAACCTTTTATATTTTTCTTCTTTAGTTTCTTCATATTTTTTATCATAATCCCTCATCGTTTTTTGAAAATCTTTCCTGTTTTTGAAAATATTATTAACGATCTTAGGAATAAACCCCTCTCCTGATTTAAATAATAATCCATTAGGAGAAAGAATTAATTTATGCTTATCTATTAATTTTTTTATATCACTACCTTTTTTAATCTTATTCAATATCATATATTCTTTATCATTCTCAAGACATATATAATCTATATCTCTATAAGTATTACCTTCCACAGAAGTTATTTTACCTACAAAAGTTTCTGGTGATAAATTAAGTGTCATCATTATTATTGGATATAGTGAAGTAAAGTCAAAACTAACAGCATTTTGATGGTATCCTTTTCTAGTTGGTTCTAAAACAAATCCACCTGGAATATTAGAAGAATGCCTTCTTTTTGCAGTAGGTAATACTATACTAGAAGATTTTAATAATGACATTAAATAATTATCAAATTTCTTTATACTAGAATGAACTTTATTTAAAGGAACTTTACTAATATAAGCTTGAACTTGAATTAATCCTATAAAATCCAGTTTTTCATCTAATTTCTTAACAAGCAATACGTCTTGAATATTATAAGCAGTATATAAATTCCAATCTGTTTTCCATAATATTCTAAGAGTTCCATCATATTCAAGCTTTTCTTCATTTAATTCAGTATGCGCAATGTTATTTAAAGAATATGAATCTCTCTCATTAATACTATATTTTTTATATATATCTTGGTAATCGCATATAGTAATTCCAGCTATTTCATATTCTTTTTTATCTTTATGATAAGATTCTTTTATAACCCCAACTGGGGAATATTTACTTGCAAATTTATCACCTAGAATTAATATTGCTCTATCTAAAATATATGGAAAGTCAAAGATATGACTATACCAACCAGAAATAATATCCGGATAATCACTCCTATGAAATCTAAAATACTCTTTTAAAAGTTCACGTTCACTTTGACAATAGGTATAAATTATATCATTAATATTTATTTTTTCTTGAATATCTTTAGATAATTTAGAAAAATCAAATTTATATTGCCCAAATATATGTACTTTTTTAGTTTTATTAGAATAAGTTGATATTAAAAGAATTTCATCATTAGGTCTTTGTGCATCAGGAAACCCTTCATCACATTTTGTTTCAATATCAGTTATATGTATATGTAAGGTAGGTATGGTTTTTAAAAGGTCTATATCATGATATCTATCAATAAGAGTACGATCTATGGGAGTAATATCACCTTCATAAGAATTATAATTTTGAACAAATTCTTTTTGATCGTGGTAATTTTTAAATTTTTTTAACTTACACCGTGATCCATATAAATCTTTAAATTTACCATTTTTATTTGGAATATAACAATAAGGGGTATAATCTTCTTGAACAAAAAATCTATTTCCATCATGGTATTCCCAAAGTGAAATTTTATTAGAACTGTAATTATAGAATATATTTGCAAACAAAAAGTAGATACCTCCTAGTATTTGTTATAAATTATTAGTGGGATAATTATTATGCGGATTTTACTAAATCTGATATAAATGAAATTGCTTTATTAAGATTTTTTATATGTTCTTTTAAATCTTTATCTAAATTCTGATGTATAGCAAGTTGCTTTAACCACATATTTCCTATAACATCATCATGAAAATCTTCAGCTTTCATTATATCTTTAACTGTAATTTCTTTTCTCTCATTTAAGTTGGCATTTATCTTTTCTATTATATCTTTCATTAACTTCTATTTCTCCTAAAATTTTTTAATTATTTATATTTTTAATTTAGAAGAATTCATTCATTTCAGAATAATTAATATTAGTATCCTGAAAATTTTTCCCTTGTTGTCTTAATAATTCCACCGGGTTTTTAGAATCAAAACATTTTCTTATTAATTTTAAATTTTTAACTATTTTTGCTGGAAAATAACTATAAATCATTTCATCATATTCACATGACATAATTTTTTTAATATTTTCTATATAATCTATAAATAAATTAAGATTATGTAATGTCATTAAGGTATAACTATTGGTATTCCATTGATAGTAATCTTTAATTTTTAAATCTTTACATATTATACAAGAACATGGTACTTTAGCAGAGGAATGTATATGCTCATCCATTTTAAATTTATTTGTATATTGTAAGGATTTAAAACTAACAAAATCATGGGATATATAAAAAGTACCAAATGCTGTAGCCTTGCTAGGTGAACTTGAATCTGAAGTAATAAATGCTTTACTTCCTCTTAGCTTCTCTACTAAATAAGAAAAATAAATTAAATAAATAAATACATCGGGTTTAGAAGTACCTAGAAGGTGAAAGAATTTATTTGAAGGATTATCAAATTCTCCTTTCATCAATAAATAAAATAGAGATTGAATAGTTAAGCTTTTATTTACACTAATTCCTCCTATACACCATCCATCAAATTTAAAATCTTTAACAGAATTATACCATATATCCCAACTAGATACATCTCTACCATGTAAAACATTTAGAAATCTAGTCTTACCAGATTGATTATCTGAAAAATATTTAAAATTCTTTACACTAATAGCTAAAGCTTCATTAAAAATGTTAACATTATTTTTTTTATTAGATACTACAGGTGGTATATCCAAATTAGCTGCTAAATTTGAATTATTTTCTAACCAATTAAAAATTTGTTTTCTAAGATCGTCAGAATAGGTTAATTTTTTAGTAGCTATTTGATAACCGCCTGAATCACCAAATAAAATTCCCTTTTTAAAATCAAAATTTATATCAGTAATATAGTTATCTTTCTTATAACTATGCCCGGCTGATGTTAATAAATAAGGGTAATGAAAAAACTCACTATCTTTTTTATTATAAAATCGGAATTTAGGATCTTTTCTAAAAGAAATCTCAATCGGACCTACCGAGCATGCGGGAAAATATATAAATCTCATATATTATATCGCTCTTTTATGTGCTGCCATTACCAATTCTTTAAAAGATTCATTTAAAGTTTTGGCACATGGAGATAATTCTTTTAATTGATGTTTAGTAAAATCTGTTAATTTACGTTTAGCAAGTGACATACATTCTTCTTTAGCTAAGCTAATAGACATATCAATAGGGGGAGTTTTTTGAGTGGCGGCAGAAGCTCCATGAATAGCCCCTACAATACCTAATTCTGATGCTACTTTACATAATCTAATAGCATCAATAACAACACCAGCAGAATTAGGACTATCTTCAACACTAAGATTAGCAAAAAATTCAACCTTTGATCCACAAAATCCTTCAGCTTTAATTAGCCAATGTGCTCTTTTATTATCACCTAAACAAGAGAAATATTGAGCAGGGCCTGCATGAATTGTATTAGGTAAAATTTCTTTCTCATGTAAATTATTCTGGTTTTTAATTACATTCTCTTTTGAAATTTTCTTTGATTCTAATCTTTCAGGATCTTGCATATTTTTAAAATCACAATTCCCCCCTATATTATCTTGATAATGCATAATTACTTCATGTCCTCTAGTAAAAAGTAATTCTTGCAAAGCGGCTGATATAATACTAGCTCCAAATTGAGAACGCATATCATCTCCTATGATAGTTAATTCAGAATCTATAAATTTTTGTTCCCATTTAGGATTAGACGCTATAAAAATAGGAATACAATTTACAACATGGCATTTAGCTTCTAATGCTATATTCATCCAATATTCTGTAGCTATTTGAGATCCTACGGGTAAATAATTTAAAATAATATCAATTTCTTTATCTTTTAATTCTTTTATTATTTCTATAGTAGTCATAGCCTTTGAATCATCTGCTGGTCTATGAGTATTATTCTCATCAATATCATTTAACATCATAGGTCCTACCCCATCAAATAAAGGACCTTGATGAACTATAGTTGATCCACATACATCTTCAACTTCTTCTTTCAAAGTTTTAGCATTATTAGGTTTAGAATTTATAGCCTTGTATAAAGGGATTCCTATTTTTCTATAATCTATATCCCAGGCTGCACAAAATTCTATATCTCCTGATCGATATCCACCTATATCTGTTAACATAATACCATTAATATCATCTGATGTATCATCTTTATAATATGATACTCCTTCTATAAGACTTTTTGCACAATTACCAACACCAATTATTGCTACTTTAATTTTTTTAAACATCTTAACTCCATTATTTGTATCTATTTAAATATAAATTAAAAAAAGTTTCCTAATATTTCTTCAGCCTCTAATAGACGTTGTCTAGAATATATATTTAAAGGACCTTGTAGACTATCTCTAAAATATTTTTTAGCATTTTCATGAACGTTTCCTATATATTCTTCATCTATTCCATTAATTTTCATAGATACATATCTAGGACAACACCCTAAACATTCTCCACACGCTTGTCCATTAATAAAATTATGGCAAGTAACTCTATCCAACATATCTTGTTTAGATAATCCTTCATTTAAATACCACTTGATCATTTCTCCTTTAGTTCTATTTAAAAATGGAAATTCTATTCTAATAAGTTTATTGAAATAAGTAGATAAAATATCCGAACCTTTCTCAATAAAATATAGACTCTTATCTCCCCATGTAGTAGTAATTTCTCCATCATGAGCACATAACCAAATAGAACCCATATTATCTATTCTTTCAGCAGCTAATACACAAAATAGCCAATTCCTAGATGGAAAATGCTCTCCCCATATATCTTGTCTATTAAATTGTAATTGTCGAGTTAAATCTATAGATTCTATATCATCAAAGAAAGGAGTATTTTTTACTGACTCTATTTCTTCTTTAGCATAAGGTTGTCCATAATTTACAAATAATGGTATAACATTTTTAAATCTAACTTTTGCAAAATAGTAACCAATATAACTATCTACCCCACCAGAATATGGTAACATAATTTGATAAGAATTATTAGGTGGAAAAACATGAGCATCTGGATGATAATATATTTGAAATAAATCTTGTTCTAACTGATTTTCTATTTTATATGGATTATCCGGTGAATCATATACCTTCTGAGTTAATTCTATAGATCTTTTTAATAATTCTGACATTTAATTTTTCCTCCCTTATTTACATCTACCAAATATATAAAAATTTATAGCTTCATGATGTGGGTATTCGTCCTGTGTGAAAGTACTTTCACCATCTTTAAAAAATTGATTATAGAAAATATACGAATCAAAATATTCCGATAATTTTTCAAACTTTTCAGCATCAAATTCATGTTTATGGTATGGGTTATATTTTCCTGATAATAAAAAACATCCATCTATAAAAGGATCAGCATCTTTATTATTAGTAGATATAGCTAACCATTTACAATCTCTAGTTATGACTTTTAAAATTTTCTTTTGTTCTTCCTCAGTAAAATGCTCTATAGCTTGAAAAAATATACCTGACTCTATACCTTTTTCTACATCTGAGATTTTATCAAATAAATCTCCATATATGGCTTTAGGATGATTTATATGAATATCTATACCATAATCAGCATCTAATATATCTATTCCAAAACCATTTCCACATGCTATATCAACTACAGGCTTTTCTAATCCTTTAAAGAATTCATACCCATCTTGACATAACTTTTTTATAGCATTAGGCGTTTCATCTCCAATTCTTTCTCCACTATCTTTTTCTTCTATTACTAATTTCAATTGCCTTTTGATTTCTAAATTCGTCTCTACTTCTATTAATTTAGCCAAATATTCATTCATAATGAACTATCTCACAATTATACTTTATTTTTTTTAAAGATTTATCTATTATGTGTGTTTGTGTTTCAGAACTTTCATAAAATTTAGTTATGTTTAATTTTTGAATAATATTTACTTTATGTAAAGAAGAAGTGATATCAGTACATGGTTCTTTTAATCTATTTGTAGAAGAGAAATATATAGGGTTATTTATCTTCTTCATTTTCAACCATATTTCAGTAAAGGAAGATTCTTGATACGATCTTCCAGTAACTATAATCATATTATGTAATAGGGATTTATCTATAATCAAAGGTAAACAAAAAAAAGCTAATCTATAGCTCCATGGAAATATATTTAATATTTTTTCTAACCAATGGGGTAGATCTGGACATATAATACCATCCATATCTACCCCAATAATATGTTTTTTTATCATCTAGCCACTTTAGGTTTAGTTGTTACAGGATCACCATGTCTATTAACATATACTTCTTTACCAACCGCCATACCTTCTTTCTTAAGAATTAATTCATAAAAAGTAGCTTTCAATTTATCTCCAACTAAATAATCTTTATTGATGTAATATTTAAAATCTTTATTACCATGATATACTCTGATACCAAGCCCACCTTCTTCCTCAGTATCATATATCATATCCCATATTTCGCAAATAATTTTTTTAATAGCATCATCTGACATATAATGAACCTGATCGGAAAAAAGACTTAAAGTATATGCAAATGCAGAATTTGGATTATCACACCCTTGCTCAAATCCATTAACTATAACGCTTAGTGATTTATCTTCTTTTGCTTTAGCCATTTTACAATCTCCTTTTTAATTATTTAATTTATAAATATATTATATAATAATAGGATTATAAAGTCAAGATTTATTTCTTTTCATTTGAACAAATTGAAGAAATTCATTTTTAGTTGCAGATTCCTTAAAGTTACCTCTTAAAGCACAAGTATCCATCGTAGAATTAAATTGTTCTACTCCTCGAACTGACATACAAAAGTGTTTAGCTGTAATAAAAATGCCAAGACCTAATGGTTCTAATTTTCTCTCTATATGTTCAGCAATTTGTTGTGTTAACTCTTCTTGAATTTGTGGACGTCTAGCATACCAATCAACTATCCTAGCTAATTTACTTACACCACATACCTTTCCATTAGGAATATATGATACATATGCTTCTCCTACAAAATTCTGCCAATGGTGACTACAAGTAGATTTTAAATCAATAGGACCAAGTGTTATCATTTGGTCTACCTTACTTACATCTGGAAATACAGTAACTTTAGGCTCTTCAGTATAACAACCTTTAAAAATTTCATTAATATACATTTTAGCCATTCGATGTGGGGTATCTTCAATATTATGATTTGACCTATCAAATTTCATAATATCTAAAATTTCTTCATACTTTTTAGCTAATTGATTTATTATTAATTTCTTATCTTCTTTAGATAAGACCATATTAGAATTAGGGGCAATTTTCATATTCTTTATACTCTCCTTTTCTTATCCCATAGTAAAATATGAGTTCTAGCTGTGAAGTTGAATCCATATTCTTTACAAAATTCAATTGTTCTTTCAAATCTATTTATATGCTCTTCCCGTGTTACACATTCAGGCATTATGAAAATCTTACCATTATTTATTTCTCTTGAAAAATTTATTTCAGTTATAAATTTTAAAATTTCTTCCCTAGTTTCAGTTGAACCTTCATCTACAAACTTTAAAATAAATGGAATATTAAACTTATTCAATAACTTAATATTATCTACTACTTTAGAATAATCAAATTGTAATTTAGGAGATATATTAAATTGTATAGAGTTTTCTTTATATCTACACCATTTTATAAAAGGTAAAGATTCAATAGATATAGCTAAGTTAGTTTCAATTTCATAAGTAGTTTTAAATGGTATTATTGCTAATTGCTCTAATTTATTACTAATATCTACAATCTGCTCTTGAAATAATAATGGCTCGCCTCCAGTAAATACTATATTATTATTTTGACCTAATAATTTTTTATTATCTTCTATAAGATGATTCTCGTCACTATATACAATTGTATCTTTATTTTCGTTCCATGTATGTTTAGAGTCACACCAAGTACAGCGAAAATTACACTTGGAAAATCTTATGAAAGTAGAAATTTTACCTGTCGTATTCCCTTCCCCTTGAATTGACCCAAATGGAATCTCAGCTAAAGTTATTTTCATTTATGCCTCCGAGTATTCAGCCCATCCAGTAGCTGTTTCGTGAAATTTAACTGAAATATCTACTTTACTTGACTTATCCCAATATAAATCTAACTTTGCTCGAACTTGCTGGCAAATATCTTTAGCCATTTCTTCTGCGGTAGGATTATAAGGAACCATTATAACATTACTATTATATTTTTTTAACATTTCTATATATTCTTCATCCATAATATTATGGAGAATTAAAGAATGATCAAAGTTATCAATAATATCTTCCTTAATAAAAGATTTAATTTTTCCAAAATCGACAACCATAGAATCTTCTAATAACTCAGTGGATCTAAAAAATACTTCTATGACCGCACTATGCCCATGTAAAGTTTGACACGGTTTAGAAAATGAACTTGTCAATTGATGAGCATATTCAAATTTAAATTCTTTTCTGATTTGGTACATTTATAGTCTCCTTTAATTTTAAAAAATTGTATTATATAAAATTTAGATTCAAAAGTCAAGATTTAAGCCTTAACTATTTTTAAAAATCTATCATTATGATCTATATTAAATTCATCTAAATTATTTTTATAATCACAATCTGTAATTTTTTGATCATTTATTATAATACCTTGTGTTCTAATTATTCTTCTAGCCTCAGAATTAGAATGACATAATTCAGATTTAACTAAAATAGCTGGTAAATAAGTATCTCTAACTAACACCGTTTCTCTTTTAATATGTGCACAATCAATAAATGGTGATATGCATCCACCTTCCACCACTCCAGTTATATCTATTTTTTTAATTTTTTTCTTTTTCTTTTCTATTGGCATTTTCTTTTTTCTCCCTAATTATTTTTAGACCTCCTTCTATAGCTTCTAAATAATCATTTATTTGCTCTTCACCTTCAAATGTAAATTCGCTTGTAAGGTTTATAAATCCTCCAAATATAATTTTTAATCCATCTTTTAATCTTATCCATTTTCTTTCAAACCAATTATATCTAGAATAATATTCTTCATAATAGAATTTTTTAAACATTTCAAATTCTATAATATTAGAATTTTTAATATAAGTTAATGATATTTCATGTGAACATTCATCGCAAGGACATTTAGAATCTAAACATTTATACCATAATTGTTGTTCATATTCATCATCAAATTCATAAGTTTTAGCTATTCTATTTTTAGCCATATTTCCTCCTATATTTCACAAGAGCCACCTGCACAAGCGAATTCGTGAGTAGCTGTTGTATTATCTTCCTTTTCTAATTCATCTAATAAATGCCATTTAATAGATTTTGGCATTTCCTTTTCTAATTTTTCAAACTCTACTTTAGAAATTTCTTCATAAGGAGCTTGTCTATATATATGGTCTGTATATGGTAAAAATGATAAACCGCCTATTTCATCAAAATTTTTATATACCCAAGCTCCCACTTCCATCCATTCATATTCTCTAACATATATCGTAACTGAAGGGTTATGTTCACACCAATTATTTTTATAAATTAACCAGTGATTTAATTGTTCTATAGCATTTAAATCCTTTATAAAAATAGAATTTTTAGGACTTTTTCTGGGAAAAGAAAAAACATAAGCTGAAGTATTGATTTCATCTTCTTCATATAATATTTTAGATTCTATCATAATTTTAGATAAAGGATCTGCTTTATCCATTCTAATTCTTCTAATATAATAAGGAGCAAATCTAGGATGAATACCCGATGAAGAATCTACAAGCTGCGACACTGTACCTGAGGGTTTTACTGTTTGTATAGAAACTGATTGATTTATGTTTAATAAATTAGAGAATTTTTTATTTGTTTCATATGCAATATTTTTTAATATTAATAATTCTTCACCATTAGCATTAGATGTTAATTTATTATCCATGATTCCAGTTAAAGAAACTCCTAATAATGCTTCTTCTTCAGTATTAACCCTCCATACTTTTCTTAAATATCTAAAATCAGTTAATGTTGCCTGTATAGTACCTAAAATAGTAGCTAATTCTACTTTTCTTTTAAGATCATCTAATCTATCATTATATTTAATTACAACTTCAGTTAAATTACAAAATTCTGCTGAACGAAGAATAATTTCTCCACATGGATTTACTCCAAATTCATATGAACAATCTCTTCTTTCTGTTCTTTCAGTTTGTTTTTTTAACGATCTTCTATTTACAATTCCTCTTTCACCACTTTTACTATCATATAATGATATCCACTCTTGCATAAATATACCAATTTCTGGAAAATCTGAATATACTGCAGAATTATTGGCTAAAGATCTTTGGGGATGTGCTACCCACCATTGACCATGTTTTGCAGTTCTCATTCTATCATCAGAAAGATTTGATAATGAAATAGAAGCAGATCTACGAACTCCTCCTACTACTACTACTTCACAAATTTTACATATTATATCATGACACTCAATTGAAGTAAGTTTTCTTCCCTTAGCATTTTTAAATAACTGTACTAAAAACTTAAATAAACTATCTAGAGGTCCTGGTCCAGATGATCTTCCTCCAAAAGTTTTTAATTTTGAACCAGCTGGTCTTAATTTTGAAAGATCCCATATTGGTATTCTACCATTCCATAGAAGTGATAATAATTCTCTCAAAGATGTGGCCCACCCTATTTTTGAATCAGACACAACAATAATAGTATCTGATTCAAAAAATTCTTCAGAAATTTCAGGTAATTTATTTATATATTGTCTTTCAACAGAAAACCCAAATCCTACCCCATTCATTAATATATACATACATTCATCAAAAACCCTTGTAGAATCTATAGCAGAATATGCACAATTATATCCAGCTACATTATCCCTTTCTAATGCTTTACCTGCTGTCATTAATGCCCGCATAGAAGGCATTATTTCCATATTATATATAGCATTTCTTAATTCTTGCCAAGGAATGTCTTCTCTATTATTATTATTATTTCTTTCTTTAAAAAAATTTATATATCTATCTACAGTTTCATCCCAATTCTCTCTCCTACTTTCACTTTCTAACCATCTAGCATATCTTGATTTATGTATAACTTGTTGATATAAATCCATTTTCATATATTGAACTGCTCCAATCATTTTATAAATATTTATATTTCAAAAGTATCATAATCCTCATTATCATAATACTCAATCATTTGTATTATTTCATCAAAGCTTTTATCTACTTCTATATCATTGATAAAGCATGTATCTTTATCTTTTCTACCTGTTATTCTAGTTATATTATTTAAAAGAAAAGCTACTTTATGTTCATGATCATCATGATCACATGAAAATACTACTCTATTAAAAACTAATACTTTCATCTATCATCTCCTGATCCTTTAAGAACTCCTCTATTTTTACGATCTAATAATTTTTCTATATTCATTTGAGCAATTTCTTCAATAGTAGACCCATATTCTTCACATAATCCATCAACACAATATAAAACTACTATAAGATTTTGATAATATTTATCTTTATCCTTTTCATCTATTATACCATTCTTGTCTCTTAAAACTTTTTTACTAATTTCTGAAATATTACCAGCTCTAATTATCATTTCTTCTTCAAATTTTAAATTATTATGTAAAATAAAATCTAAACTTTTATTATATAATTCTGTTAAATTACAATTTATTTCAGAAGATAATCTTCCACAATACCACATAATATCTCCAAGTTCTTTAAGAATTTCAATCACTTGATATGGTGTCATTAATATTTTTTCAAATAATTCCCCACATTCTCCACATAATCCCAACGAAGGATAAATAATATTGTTACCTACATTTGGGTACAAAGCAGTAGCTTTAATTAATTTTTGATAGTCTGATAATGTCATACATTCTCCTTAATATTTAAAAAATAAAAAAGCTAGATTGTAAATATTTACAATCTAGCTTTTTCAAATTTCTTATTATGTTATAATTATATATTATTTTATCAGAAAAGTCAAGAATCTATAATATCTGCCCCCTTTAAACAAGGTATAATAAATTCTACAATAGTATATTTAATAGCTTCATATAAATGATACTTATTATAAGTACTATGGGAGTTAATGTTGTTGTATATCATATATCTAATGTCAAGTAAATAATAAAATTTAAATGGTAAGAATATTTTTTAATAAGATTTAAAAAAGGTAAGACGTTTCATTTTTTCTTTGATTTTCAAATAACTTTTACCAAGTACATCGATCATAATTAAGGGTAATGATCCTAAATAACAAAATCCTAAAATTAAAGTTACTACCGAAATTTCTAAAAATTGTTTCATTTAAATATTATTCCACTCCAATTTTTTATAGAATTTATTCCATCCTTTGATGAAATCTTGTTTTTCTTTATCTTT
>Ga0224514_10000066_pt1 | contig 41823 bp, 39 predicted proteins | sample SF_May12_sed_USG_3_FD_169107 | JGI IMG/M metagenome (GOLD analysis project Ga0224514, IMG submission 169107) | Sediment microbial communities from San Francisco Bay, California, United States - SF_May12_sed_USGS_24 | ecosystem: Environmental > Aquatic > Marine > Sediment | place: USA... | reverse complement strand
GATCCAGTCGCCACGCACACTCGACAACCCCGCCAGCAGGTCAATCGTTGCATCGGGGTCCGTGTAGGGTCCGGAGGTGTCGTAGACAGTGATCGGCGGATTCTTTTCCACGCCAAAGCTGGCAGCGGTATCGGCCTGGTGGATTTCGCGCATGGGCACACGGATGTCCGGGCGTGAACCCTGCACGTAGATGCGACTGGAATTCGGGAATGGCCGGGTGACGTCGGCCGACAGTTGTGCGGTCTTTCTGATGAAATCTTCCGGGATTGCACTCATGTGGCCGTCCTCGTGTGTGTTGTCATTGGGCCGGCGAGTGCTTGAGCTTCCCTACGCCGGTATCAACCGGATCAGGTTCCAAGGGTAATTCTCAGCCCGTCGCGGGCACCCCCAGCTGGGCCTGTACGGTAACGAATGGACCATGCCATTGCAAGAAAAACTCCGCGCACGCATAAATAACCATATGATTTACATAGGAAAGACAGCCCCTACCCGGTCAGATTATTGCCAGCGAAGGACAAACGCCGTACCCTTGGCGACCTTTCATTATTGCGAGCGACACAGGCTGATGAACCCGGCAGAAATCGAACAGGCACGTTTCAACATGATCGAGCAGCAGGTCCGCCCCTGGGATGTACTGGATCCACAGGTGCTGCAAACCATGCAGCAGGTTCCGCGCGAGGCATTTGTTCCGGAAAACTATCAAGCGCTCGCCTTTGCCGACACCAATATCCCAATCGGCCACGAACAGGTCATGATGAATCCGAATGTCGAGGGTCGCCTGCTACAGGCACTGGCCATCCAGCCGGACGATTCGGTGCTGGAAATCGGCACCGGCAGTGGCTACCTGACGGCTTGCCTGGCACGCCTCGGCCGGCATGTGACCAGCATTGATATCTTCCCCGACCTGGTAGAAACGGCCGCGGCAAAACTGGCCGCGCATGATATCGGCAACATTACCCTTAACAGCGGCGACGCGTTCAAGGCGCTCGACCCTGCCCTGCGTTACGATGTGATTGCCGTGACCGGCTCGCTGCCCGTGCTTGCGCAGGAGTTTCATCACAACCTGGAAAATGGCGGACGCCTGTTTATCATCACCGGCCAGCTGCCGATCATGGAAGCCCGCCTGATCACCCGTATCAATGAAAACAACTGGTCCAGCGAAAGCCTGTTTGAGACCTGTCTCCCGCCACTGCTGAACGCCGCAACACCCACTGACTTCAGCCTCTAGCAATATGCGCGAGATCACACCGGACGAGTGCAAACTCTACCTTGAAACCACCCCGGTAAAACCGCTGTTACTGGACGTGCGGGAACCCTGGGAGTACAACATTGTCAATCTGCAGGACTCCCGGTTGCTGCCGATGCGCCAGGTACCCACTGAACTGGACTCGCTTGATGAAGACCAGGAAATCATCGTAATCTGCCACCATGGCATTCGCAGCCGGCAGGTGGCCCTGTTTCTCGTCAGCCGTGGCTTCAGCAACGTGGTCAACCTGCGTGGCGGCCTCGATGCATGGGCACGCGACACGGATAACAACCTGGCAACCTATTGATACATGCGATGGCACCTAGCAAACTCCTTTACCGCCTGACAGGTCTTGTCTACCTCATACTGGTCGCGCTGCCACTGCATGCCGATGACCTTGCCTCCGTGTATCAAAAGGCGCTTGCTGCCGACCCGGCCTTCAATGCAGCGCTCGCCGAACATACGGCTGCACTGGAGGCACTCCCGCAAAGCCGCGCAGGCCTGTTGCCCGACATAACCCTGAGCGGCGCCGTCTCGCGCGATCGCTTCGATCCGCGCAATGGGGGCGCGACCAGCTACGCGACCAACGAGACCTATACCATCGGCTTACGCCAGCCGGTTTACCGACGCGACCGTTTTATACAATTACAGCAGGCGGACAGCCGCATTGCACAGGCCGATGCGCAGTTCGCCGCGGCCCGGCAGGACCTGGCCCTGCGCGTGGCAACACGCTATTTCCTGGTACTGGGCGCGCTCGATAACCTCGCCTTTGTGCGCGCCGACAAGGCCGCCCTGACGCGTACGCTGGACCAGGCAACACAGCGTTTCGAGGTCGGGCTCGCCGCGATTACCGACACCCTCAAGGCACAGGCTGCCTATGACATTGCCATCAGCGATGAAATCAGTGCCGAACAGCAACTTGCCGACGCACACGAGGCATTGCGCGAGCTCACCGGCGAACTGCCCTCGACACTGGAAGTGCTCAAGGCCGATATCCCGCTGCTGGTGCCGGACCCGGCCGACCAGGACCAGTGGGTAGCGGCGGCAATTGAACAGAACCCGCTGATGCTGGCCGCACAGGCCGCGACCGAGACCGCGAAACAGGAAATCCGGGTGCAGCGCTCCGGCCATTACCCGAGCATCGACGTCACCGCCGACTACAGCTACCGCGACAACCGTTTTGGCGGCTTCCAGGATCTGGAACGAAACGACAGCGCCATTGGCGTGGAGATGAGCCTGCCGCTTTACCAGGGCGGCCTGACTGCCTCGCGCACGCGCGAACAGCGTTCCCTGTACAACCAGGCACAGGAGCAACAGGAGCAGCAGTACCGCGCGACCGAACGCCAGACGCGTGACAACTATCGCGGCGTCGTCAGCGGCATCAGCAAGGTAAACGCGCTGAAGCGTGCCATTGAGTCGAACGAAAAGGCCTATGAGGCGGCCAGAGCCGGCTTCGATGTCGGTACGCGCGATATCGTTGATGTACTGGATGCCCAGCGTGAACTGTTGCGTGCACGGCGCGATCACGCACGCTCCCGCTACGACTACCTGCTCGACACACTGCGCCTGAAGCAGGCCGCCGGCATCATCGAGGAAAGCGACCTGGCCGAAATCAACGCCTGGCTGGTCGAGGGTGAGATAAAATAACGAATCGCGCCTGCAAGGCGCTCCTACAGGCCTAATTTATGCATGTAGGAGCGCCTTGCAGGCGCGATAAAAAAGGTGAATGGAAAACAAAATGAACGACACCGGCCTGCCGGCAGAACTCCCCGGCTTTGATGACCCGATCGGCCTGTTGCGTGCCTGCCATGAAAAAATGCTGGCGCACCTCGACCTGCTGGAAGGGCTTACCACCACGCCTGACGCAACCACGGCACGGCAGGTGGTACGTTACTTCACGACCAGCGCCCCGCTGCACCATCGTGACGAGGAAGAAGACCTGTTCCCGCGTCTGAACGGGCAATCGATGAAGATTGCGGAACTGGTTTTCTCACTGAAAAAGGAACATGAACAGCTTGACCAGCTATGGGAGCAGCTGGTCCCCGGGCTGAAGCAGTTGCCTGCCGACGGTTTTGATGCGGCCTTTATTGAACAGGCGAACGCCTTCTGCACATTGTGCCGGGAGCATATCCAGCGCGAGAACCGGGAGTTCCTGCCGCTGACGGCCAGCAGCCTGAGCCAACAGGAACTGGGCGCGGTTGGCGAGGCAATGGCATCGCGCCGCGGTGTACCCTATTCAGCGCTCTAGCTGCTTGTTGACCATCGCCAGCACCGCTGCCAGCGCACCACGATTCTTTTCCACCACCTTGCGACCCTGTTCGCCAACCCGGTGACGGGCATTGGCATCGCCCAGCCACTCCCTGACGGTACGCTCCAGTCCGGTCACGCTATCCACCTGTTCACAGGCACCTGCCAAGATCAGCAGGCGGGATATCTCGGTGAAATTAAACAGCTGCGTCCCGGTCACCACCGGAATACCCAGGGCTGCCGGCTCCAGCAGGTTGTGGCCACCATGGTGCACCAGGCTGCCGCCCACAAAGGCCACGTCGGATGCCGCATAAAACAGTAACAGCTCCCCCATCGTGTCACCGACGAATACCTGTGTATCCATCGTGCAGGGCTGGCGTTCACTACGCAAACGTGTACCCAAACCGCGCTGCCGACACAGCTCGGCAACGTCCTCGAAACGTTCCGGGTGACGCGGCACAATGACCAGCAGACAATCAGGAAACGCCTTGCGCACCTGGCGGAAGGCGTCCAGCACCAGCTCATCCTCACCCTCGTGGGTACTGGCGGCAATCCACACCGGTCGACTGGCTCCCCACTCCCGGCGCAACACCTCGGCACGCTCCAGCAGGCTGGGCGGGATGCGCTGTTCGAACTTGAGGTTGCCGGTAACGGTCACGCGCCCGGGATCGGCACCCAGGGCAATAAAACGCTCCGCATCCTGTTCACCCTGCGCCGCAACCTGCGTCACCGTTGCCAGCGTCTGGCCAACCAGGCGGCTAATCCGCCGGTATCCACGGCTTGACCGTTCCGATAAACGTGCATTAACCAGCAACAGTGGAACCTGCCGGCTCTGGCAGGCATGAAACAGGTTAGGCCACAACTCGGTTTCCATGACGATGGCCAGCTCCGGGCGCACCCGCTCGAAGAACCGCACCACGGCATCCGGCAGATCGTACGGTGCATAGATATGCGCCACGTCATTGCCGAATATCTCCACGACCCGGGCCGACCCGGTCGGCGTCACCGTGGTGACCAGTATCGAAAACTCGGGATGCTGCTCCAGCAGGGCACGCAGCAGTGGCTCGGCTGCCTGCACCTCGCCCACTGAAACGGCATGCACCCAGATCACCCGCTCACCCAGCGGCGGCTCGATAAAACTGAAACGTTCCGGCCAGCGCCTCAGGTAATCGGGCGCACGCAGTCCGCGCCAGGCCAGCCGCAGCAACACGACAGGGGACAACAGGTACAACAGCAGGGTATAGAGAATTCTCAAGGCAGGTACGGGTTACCGTCAGCCACGGCAACAAAATTCTGGATCATGTTATCGATACCGGCAAGAACAGCTTGCGCGCCGCAAGGATAACACACACCACGCGGCACAGAAGGCCCCGGCAGCGTGTGAAAAAAGGGGCAAGACGTTACAATGAAAACTCACGCACCCGCCTGGAAGACATGGACAAACCGCCAAACCGTGGCAGACACAATCTGTACGCACCCCGCTACTGGCCAACCTGGCTGGGCGTAGGCGCGCTGTGGTGCCTGACCCGGCTGCCTTATGCCTTGCAGGTGAGGATCGGTCGCCAGCTCGGACACCTGGTGCGCCTGGTTGCAGCGCGCCGCCGCCACATTACCCGGGTCAACCTGGCCCTGTGCTTCCCGGAGCGCAGTGACACCGAACGGCAACGCATGCTGGTGGAAAATTTCGCTTCCATGGGTATTGGCCTGCTCGAGATGGGTATGAGCTGGTGGGGTTCTGACAGGCGTCTGAAAAAACTGTGCTCCATCGAGGGACTGGAACACCTGCACAAGGCACTGGAAGGCGGTAACGGCGCCATCCTGCTGAGCGCTCACTTCACCACCATGGAAATCGGCGGGCGCCTGCTGTCGATATACACCCCCTTCCAGGTCCTGTATCGAGAACACAAGAATGCCGCCATGGAGCATGTGATCAGCCGCGGACGCGAAAGCTTCACCCACAATGCCATTCTGCGTGACAACCTGCTTGGTATGCGTCGCAGCCTGAAACAGAATATTCCGGTCTGGTATGCACCCGACCAGGACTTCGGTATTGGCAAGGGTATGTTCGTACCGTTCTTCGGCATACCGGCCGCGACAATTACCGCCACCTCGACACTGGCCAGAATGGCTCACTCGCCGGTGGTCCCGTTCGTGCAGACCCGCCTGCCCGGGTCACGCGGCTACCGGCTGACGCTGCTGCCGGCAATGGAGAATTTTCCGGGTAATGACATCGAGGAAGACACCCGACGTATCAATGCGACTATCGAGGGCTGCGTGCGCAAGCAACCCGAGCAGTACCTGTGGGCACACCGCCGCTTCAAGACGCGGCCGGAAGGCGAACGTTCATTCTACTGAGTCAATCCACTACAATGACAAAACAACGGCCACTTGCGATCATGACCGGCGTTAACCCGAGAATCATGAATAGATGAAAACCAGGGTAAACATGATTGGGAACGCGCCGCACAATCATTGCCTTGCAAAGCCCCCGTACAGGCAGGTCGCCTCCTGCACAGGCGTCCGGGAGTGCAGCTTTGCGAACAAGGGAACAGTTTGTCTGTATCCCCTGTCAGTACTGCAGTGAATACATCAGCTGCAAGCAAAGATATGCCCCCAGACAACCACGCTCATGTCCGCGTCAAATTCATCAGTCGGGTGCAGACACGCACCTGGTTGCGACAGTTCCCGGGACTCAAGCCTGTCTGGAACAATTGTGAGTTCATTTTCGACCTCGACGCAAGAGACTATGACTGGTTGGTGGTTTACGACGACATGCCACCGGATGGCCGGGAACGTTTCTCGGGACGATGCGAAGCATTGTCCTGCCCGCCACAGCACACGCTGCTAGTCACCGGAGAACCATCCTCGATCAAGACCTACGGTGATGCCTTTACCCGGCAGTTCGGCCATGTGCTCACCAGTCACGTAGACTGGGCGTTACCTCATCCCGACCGAATCTGGTCGCAACCCGCGCTGCAATGGTTCTACGGACTCGGCAGCAACCACGAAGTGTCATACGACACACTGCATGACACACCGCCCTGGGAAAAGACCCGGGAAGTATCGACGGTTTGCTCTATCAAGCAGCAGACCCATACGCTGCACAACCGGCGTTACCGGTTCACTCAGGCGCTCAAGACACTGCTGCCCGGCATGGATATCTACGGCCACGGGGTTCAGGAAATGGATGACAAGGCGGAAGCACTGCACGACTACCGCTACCACGTGGCAATCGAGAACTACCGGGGCCCGCATCACTGGACTGAAAAACTTGCCGACCCTTTCCTGGGACTCGCACTGCCTTTCTATTATGGCTGCACCAATGCAGCCGACTATTTCCCCGAACAGAGTTTCATCCAAATCGACATGGATGACGTGGAGGCGACTGCGGCGATAATCGAGGCCGCCATCCGTGACAACGAGTACGAGAAGCGCCTGCCGGCCATTGTCGAGGCACGCCGCCGTGTGCTGGAAGAATACAACCTGTTCGCGGTCCTGAGCAGAATCATAGATCAGCAGCACCAGGCACGACCGGTCAGCAGTGGACACGGCATGCTGTACTCACGCCGTGCCATCAACAGGTTTCCTCCCGTGAACGCCCTGAAATATCTCTACCAGAAAGGTCGAAACCGGTTACTGCACCGAATCAGATCTCTCTGATCCGGCGGCAGCCAACGCGCGCCGAAAATACAGCATCACGTCACTGACCGGGATGTCGGCGATATTGTTGCTCGCCAGGCAGTTGAAATTACGTCGCTTCATGTTGTTCATGTAACGCTGGATCGGCCCATATAAAGCCAGCCCATGGATGCCCAGATGCGCGGCCAGGTGTGTTTGCCCGGAATCATTACCGACCGCGAAGGCTGCACCGCTCAGAACCCCTGCAAGCTTGAAGAAATCAAGATATTCGCCTTCACCGGTCAGCATGGTCCCGGGCATGCTGCCACACAATTCCAGCTCATCCGGGCCTGGTACAGTCACTACGTCCACTCCCTCAGCGAGCACTGCACGGGCAAGGTCGGCATAGTAAGGCCAGCGCCGGTGAGCATGGCGAAGCGACGAACTGGGCATCAGTACCACGTAGGGCCGTTTCACACCTGCCATCTCGAGCACATCTGACACATCATCCACGAACCACGACAGATCGGGTTCGATGGTGTATTTCACGGACACACCGGCCACCTGCAGCTGCAATGCAAATTCATCCTGCGCCGTCATTGTGCCGAATGGTGGCACCTCGTAGAGGTGTGAACATCCCGGCGCAGATCCGCTCCACTGTCCACCTCTTGCGAACCAGCGATGGTAGAACGCATTACGCTTTGTCTTCTGCAGGTCGTAGATCATGTCGAAGCTGCTGAACCTGACCCGCCGGTAAAGGCTGAACATGAGGTCCAGTCGCCAGCGTGGCTCCCGTGCATCAGGCAGGGTATGGTCAATTCCATGTATGCGCTCGAATATCTTGCGGTAAGCAGGGGCAGTCAGCACCGTGATCTCATCACCGGCGTGATGGCGGCAGATATCCTGAACGGCACCGGAGGCAACGATGATGTCGCCGAAAGAACCCTGCTTGATAACAAGAACCCGCTTGCCCATGCCGGCGGGTCAGGTATAGGACTCGTAGGACTTCTCTTCCACCAGCGCCGAGTCAAGCAACTGGTTAAGCTTGCGCTTCAGCTCTGCCCGCCGGTCGTTTGTGTAGTATACCGAGCGTGCCAGACGGATAAATTCCTCGTCAAAACGCTTTTCACGCTCGCATGTACGGATGTTGTCCTCGATATCCCAGAGCGCGGTGTTGGCCTCCCGCAATTCGTCCATGAGCGCCTGAACCCCGCTGGAAAGCGGGCCGTTTCTTTCGATCACCGCGGTCAGTTCCGCCAGTTCTCGATTGACATTGGCAAGCTTGTCAGCGTCGACGATTCTCTCGGCCTTTATCTGCAGGATGGTGACCTTGTCGAGCAGTTCGCCCCACGATACCGGCACTGTTACAGCCATCCCGACCTCCTCCTTTTACACGCAGATAGCGGTATCATGAACGTTCTTCCTCTACCATTGCCTTTACAACATCACTCATTTTATAAGCGGGTTTCCAGCCCAGCTTTGTAATTGCCTTGCCCGGATTACCGACATTAGCGGCGATCTCGGACGGCCGCACCAGTGCCGAATCAATCTCGACATGGTCCTTCCAGTCCAGCCCGACCTCTTTAAACGCCTGTTCGACGAAGCTTTCCAGGCTGTTGGACTCACCGGTTGCAATCACGTAGTCATCGGCGGCTTCCTTCTGCATCATCAGCCACATAGCTTCCACATACTCGGGCGCCCACCCCCAGTCGCGCTTAATGCTGATATCGCCAAGATAGAGTTTTTCATCGCTGCCATTCGCAATACGGCAGGCGGCTGCGACTATCTTTCTCGTCACGAAACGCTCCGGGCGCAGCGGTGACTCATGATTGAACAGGATGCCCGTGCAGGCGTGAATATCATAGGCCTCACGGTAGTTTGCAACTTCCCAGAATGCGGCAGACTTGGCAACCGCATACGGGCTGCGCGGCCTGAACGGCGTGCGCTCCGTCGCGCCCTCGTCGCCGGTATAGCCGAAACAATCCCCTGACCCTGCATTGTACAGTCTGACCGGACTGTTAATGAAACGGATACCTTCAAGCAGGTTCAGGGTACCGATGGTAATACTCTCCATGGTCTCTACTGGCTGCTCGAATGACAGCCCGACCGAACTCTGCCCGGCAAGATTGTAGATTTCATCCGGTTCGATCTTCATCAGCGCCTGCAGCACACTGCGGAAATCGTTCAGGGTTACCGAGGTCAGTGTCACCTTGTCCTGTATACCCAGCCGGGACAGATTGGCAAACGAATTGACCTGGGCATCACGCGACGCACCGACCACCTCGTAACCCTTGTCCAGCAGCAGTTTGGCCAGTAGCGCGCCATCCTGTCCGGACACTCCATAAATCAGGGCCTTCTTCATTTTAGTCTGTCGGTATCGGTTGAGAGGACGGTAAAACGCACATACAGATTGTATCCTGTCTATTCCCTGGAAGAACGATATGCCACATGGCGATATGATGCCACAAAACAGGCACAGGTACCCGGCCAGTCACCTGCGTTACCCTCCTGAGGCACCCGCCAGCCCGGCAAGAGTCACGAGGCTGAAATTAAAATGTGCTAGCATGACTGTCACTGACGGCCCTTCCAGCGAAGCACCCCGTGCAATCCGGTAAACATTCAATTTCAACGCAGTCCTCAATGACAACACCTATCAGAGTATGTCATTTCACCGCATCCAGGGGCCTGGGAAGAGGTGAAGTATACGTGGACCTGGCCAATGCAATGGTCGAATCCGGCCTACCGGTCGAGATCGGCATCCTCGCTCCCGCCGGATCAAATTACAGGGAAAGGATAGCGCCCGAAATCGACCTTATTGAATATCGCTCCAGCAACACCCGTAACAATCCTTTTCTGTGGCTGGAACTTGCTGGTCATATCCGCCGGTTCGCTCCGGATATAGTCCATACGCATTATGCAAAGGCAACTGAAATATACAGAATCCTGAACCGATTCCTGCGTAAACCATCCGTTGCTACAAAACACAATCCCAGGAAAGGTGCTGTTTACGAGAAAACTGATAATGTGATTGCGGTCTCTAAAGTCGTTCAGGCAAGCGTCAAGACCGGCAAGGCTGTAGTGATCTACAACGGCATCGCACCAGTCACCGTAACCAGGGAGCCATCGGCAGAGTCAGACAGAATCAAGCTTCTTTGTGTAGGCCGCCTGGACCCGATCAAGGGGTATGACAAACTGATTGTCCTGCTTTCCGGTATCGATCTGCCCTGGGAGCTGACTATCCTGGGTGACGGCGCGCAGCGTGATGCACTGGAAACACTTGTCAGCAAGAACGGCCTTTCCGGTCGCGTTCATCTGCCGGGATTCCGCACAGATATCCCGCAACAAATGGCAAACTGTGACATCTTCATATCGTCATCGCTCAGCGAAGGATTTGGCATCGCCATACTGGAGGCCATGAATTATGCCCCACTGGTTTTATCGACCAGGACCGGAATTGCCATGGAGATCTGTCCCGACTGGCTGTTGCTGGACCTGGATAGTCCGAAGTCACTCGAAACAGCAATGCGGGAATACAGGGAAAGACAGGACCGTTTCCGTGAATGGGTAACACCGGTTCTGCCGGACTTTCTTATCGAAAATACAGCCAGACAGCACCTGGCTCTTTACCGGAAGATAATTTCCGAGGCCAGCCCGGGTTAGTCAACCCGCGCTAGTTAAGCCAGGCTTCGTCCTCGAGGAACCCCGTCCTCAGGATAGTCTCAACAGTCACATCGGCGATAACCTTTGAACCCTGCTCCGTATAATGCAATGTGTCGTATATCAGCGGCGAAACATCCTGCCGGGTAAAGAGGGCATCCAGATCAACCAGCAGGGCATTGCCTTCTCTGGCCGCCTCTCTTGTATTATTGCTTATCAGATCCTGCATGCGCCTGGCCTGATCGAAACTCATGAGTTCTCCGTTCAGGGTAGTCGGGAACACCCTAACCTCCTCACCGGAATACGACTTATACGAATCGGTATAGCTCGCCGGTTGCGTAAATAAAACAACTCTTGCGCCGCTATCCTTCGCTGCCTTTATAAAGCCTGCATATGTCTTCTTACGATTTTCCAGGAATGTTCTGAACGGCGACGAATCGATATAGGCCTGGAAACCCTCTTCTGACAGCGGCTCAAGTTTGCGCTGTGCACGCGCATCTTTTGCAAGGTTCTCAAGATAACTGTCGGCAAAGATCGCCTTCATTGCAATGTAAATATGCGCAACCACATATGACTTGCGTATGTACGCATTGAATCTCTTTTTAATGAATTCCTGGTTTGCAGAGCCTTTTCTTGCGTCAAGCAATGTACCAACATCCGATATTCCATCCGGCGACCGGGTTTTCAGGAAGATGCCGTAATCATTCAAACCATGAAGCAGAAATATAATTCTTGGCCTGAAGTCGTACCTCTCAAGCAGATGAACCAGATTGATATGGCTTTCAATACTGGCGTTGCCGCTCTTGCCATAGTTCATCGGATAATAATCCAGCGCCTTTCCAATCAAGTCCGCAAATCGGCGACCTTCCCTGACCATTGAATTCTCGGTGGTAGATCCTCCGAAGAACAGGATCAGCTCCTTCCCGTCATTTTCATAGCCGGGATATATATTCCTCATCTCTGTAACCTGGAAATCAACCATTCCTCCAGCCTCATAGAGGCCGGTTGCATCCATACTGTTATTCATCGGCCAGGTCAGGCGAATCCCTCTCGGAACCTCATCGACAATAACATCCATGTCCGAATAGATATTGCCGGTAACCATGCGCAGCATCACCTCTGCAAGGACGAAGGCCAGCACAAGCCCAATCAACAATGCAAGCAGGTTACTTTTTACTGAATTTTTATGAGCATTCATTTCATCAACTCAGATTTAATCTGACGTTACAAGCTCGTCATAAAGATGAAGGGTTTTATCCAGCATTTCCTGCCTGGTAAATATTGTCGTCCTGGATACCGGTTCGCGTCCTTCCAGTATCTGTAAAATCTTTTCGGTCAGCTGCGCCAGATCACCGGTCGGTACGCAACCAAAAGGATAGTATCTGCCAAGACTTTCACCGACGCCTCCATGACCATAGCCCACTGCCGGCACACCCAGTGACAATGCCTCGACTATCGTCCTGCCAAATGATTCCGGTTTGTCGGACAACGACAGCACGATATCGGAACAGGCATAGATTTCCCTGATGTCTGATCGCTGACCGGTGAAGATTATCCTGCTTTCAAGCTTCCTGTCAGCAATCATCTGCCTGAGCTCATCGATGTATTTACTGCGATTCGGATCAAGGTGTCCGACGATAAGGCCGTATACCTCTATACCCTTATCAGCAAGCTCGCCAATCAGACTGATAAACTCTTCGTGGCCCTTGAGCCGGGTCAGTCTGCCCGGCAGTGTCAGGACCCGACTGTCCTTCAACACCGGATAGGTCTCATACCAGCTCCGGAGCCAGTCCGGCTCCGGCCGGTATCCAAACGGGAAGTCATCCGGACTCACGCCACGAAAGATCGTCACGACACGCCCCGGGCTGACCTCGCTGTAATTATCCAGAATGTACTGCCGCGCCGTATCGGAAACCGCGATCACGCGTTCACCGCGCGTCATGATCGCACTGTAGCGGTTGACCGTGTACAGGCCATGCACCGTGGTCACAAAATGTGGCCGCTCCTGCGGCGGCATGCCGCGCCAGGCCAGCCAGGCGATCCAGGCCGGAAGGCGAGAGCGCACGTGCAGGATATCGACATGTTCCTGCTTGAGAATCTTTCGCAGGCGCCGTACCTGCAGCAGTGTCAACAGTGACTTTCTGCCAACCGGCAGACTGATATGTTCCGAGCCGCCAGCTACCAGCTCCCTGACCAGGCTCCCGCCAGCGGAAATGACGATCGAGCGGTGACCGGCCGCAACCAGCGCCGCTGCCACTTCCAGCGTGCCGCGCTCCACGCCGCCACTCTCCAGCGCCGGCAGCACCTGTACTAGGGTCAGCGGTCTGTTAGCCATTGTTTATGGATCCAGTCGGCACAGCGTGCCGCTTCATCAAATGGAATGGAAGGCGACTGCAATGTCTTGCCCTTCCGCCAGTCGGCATAGGTTGTTACCAGCCCCTGTGCAACAAGTTGTTTCATGCCTTGAGCCAGACGATCATTGCTGCTGCGATACGGCACATCCAGCAGGCCAACCGCGGCGCCTGCGGTAAGCGCCTCGTACACCATGGAGACACTGTCAGCACTCACCCATGCACAGCCGGCACCTGCCAGTTGCTCTACCAGCCAGTCCGGCCCGGCATCTGTAACCGGCACGACATTCAGGTGCTGCTGCGGCAAGGCCCCGAGTTTTTGGAGAAAACTGTCCGGCGTGCGCCGCGAGGTAGTCAGCGTCCAGTGTATGACTTCGTCCTGCTCCAGTACCGTGCGCAATTGCGCGAGCACAGCTTCATCAGACCAGTTGACATGCGCGGACGGCCCGCCGATCAGGAGCAGTCCGGTACTGGCATCCTTGCTGGTCGAGGGTTGCAAGCGATTCAGCACACCCTGTGTCACCAGGATGTTGTCTGCAACCCGCGGGTTGTCGTGCGCCGGGATGATACACAGGTCAAACCAGGTGCCGGGCAGACTGGGCTTCATCAGTACGATGGCCCGTCCACCACGCGCACGGCGCGCGGCCAGCATGGGCAAATGAGTTGCATGACCGGCGCCGATAATCAGGTCCGGGTCAGGCAGGTCCTGTCCAAACGGGATGCGGCGGGTAACAAATGCTGCTAACGAAGACCTGCAGGATGCGGTCTGCAGTTGATAGTCATCAATGGACACGCAATCACGGAGCGCCGCAAGCAAACCGGCGGTTTGATTTTCATGGCCTGCCTTGCCATCGGTAAAGCGCCAGACAACGATCGGCTCAGCCATGCAGGGATCGACAGGGAGGCGTATTAATCAACCAGCGTGTAGTCAGCACCGCAGTAGGGGCATTTCGCCTTCCCGGATGCCTCGATAGACAGGTAGACGCGCGGATGCGAGTTCCACAGGCTCATGCCGTCCAGCGGACAGTGCAGCGGCAGATTGTCACGACTGACCTCGTAATGGTTCTCGGCATTAGGCTGTATCAGATCCCGATGTTCCGGGTTCTCGGCAGTATGTGGGTTTGGCACGGGTTTCTCCTGTTACCCCTCGTGATTGGCACGCATTATACAGAATGCGGCCGCGCTGGAACCCACCCCGGAGACGACTAGTACAGGATCCGGCAAATGCTGTAACGCCGCGTGATACATAAACAATGCGCTGTATAATCCCGTAACCGGGGTATCATGACCCGACTCTCAAGACCGACCGACGCAGCCAGGAACCCCTGCCCCGAATGGACAGACCGACAACCACCAGAGAGCTGTATTTTAGCCTGTTGCGCTACGTCGTGCCCTACTGGAAGGTGTTTGCCGGGGCACTGGCCAGCATCATCGTGCTGGCCATGACCGAACCGGCAATCCCGGCCCTGATGAAACCGTTACTGGACGGCAGCTTCATCGAGAAAGACCCGGGCACCATCCGGCTGATTCCGCTCCTGCTGATCCTGCTGTTCCTGGTACGCGGCCTGTCAAATTACGCCAGCCAGGTTGCACTCGGCTGGGTATCCGGCAAGGTCATCAAGGATCTGCGCTCGGAAATGTTCAACCGGCTACTTACCCTGCCCTGCAGTTACTATGATGCCAACCCGACCGGGACCATCATCTCGCGAATTACCTTCAACGTGGAACAGGTAGCGTCCGCGGCAACCAATGCCTTGCTGATACTGGTGCGGGACAGCCTGTCCGTCATCGGCCTGCTTGCCTGGATGATCTATCTCAACTGGAAACTGTCGATGATCTTTATCATCGTGGTGCCGGCCATCGGCATCGTCATCAAGCTGGTCAGTGGTCGCCTGCGGCGCCTGAGCACCTTCCTGCAACAGGCCATGGGAGATATGACGCATATCATCGACGAGGCCATCAAGGGTAATCGCGTCGTCAAGCTGTTCAGCGGACAGGACTATGAAGGCAAACGCTTCGATACCATGGCCAACCGGGTGCGGCATATGAATATCAAGATTATTGCTACATCAGCTGCCAACGTACCGATCGTGCAGATGATCGCGGTGCTGGCACTTGCCTTCATCATCTACATTGCCTCGTCCCCGTCCATGGGCGATGAATTCACGGTTGGCGGCTTCATCTCCTTCTTTGGTGCAATGGGACTGCTGTTTTCCCCCATCAAGCGGCTGACCAAGGTCAACGAGCAGATTCAGCGCGGATTGGCTGCATCCGAATCAATATTCGAGCTACTGGCCGAACCACAGGAACGGGACAAGGGCACGACACGACTCAGACAGGCGCAGGGAAACATCGAATTCAATAACGTCTCGATGCATTACGACAGTGCTAAAGTCCCTGCACTGAATGATATCAACCTGCAGGTCAGGCCGGGCGAGACCGTGGCACTGGTGGGCCGCTCCGGCAGTGGAAAGTCCAGCCTTGCCGCACTGGTGCCACGCTTTTACCAGCCAAGCAGTGGCCAGGTATTACTGGATGGCATCGACCTGCAGCAGTTGTCGCTCGGTGACCTGCGCGCCAATATTGCGCTGGTCAACCAGGACATCGTGCTGTTCAACGACAGCGTTGCCGCCAATATCGCCTATGGCGCCATGCGCGAAGCCGGCCGTGATGACATCATCGCCGCCGCCGAGGCCGCACACGCCATGGAGTTTATTAACGGACTGCCCGAGGGGCTGGACACCCTGATCGGAGAGAACGGCGCACGCCTGTCCGGCGGACAACGCCAGCGCCTGGCAATCGCACGCGCGCTGCTGAAAAATGCACCGGTGCTGGTGCTGGACGAGGCCACCTCGGCGCTGGACACGGAATCCGAACGCCATGTGCACACCGCACTGGAAACTCTCAAGAGCGGGCGCACCTCGATCATCATCGCGCACCGTTTATCAACCATCGAACACGCCGACCGCATCGTGGTACTGGAAGACGGCTGTATCGTGGAAACCGGCACACACCAGGAATTATTGGATAAGGGTGGCGTCTACCAGCGGCTGCATAGTACGCAGTTGCAGACCTGAGCCAATCGCGCCTGCAAGGCGCTCCTACAATAATGAGATGAGCCTGTAGGAGCGCCTTGCAGGCGCGAACGATGGTTAAGTTGTGCGAACGGTGTCCGCTTCTACACCACCGTGAGCCAGTCCTGGTATTTGTCCAGCCGTCCGTGGACCGCATCGAAGTACAGTGATTGCAGGCGCGTGGTAACCGGACCGCGCGTGCCGTCGCCGATAGCGCGGTTATCCACCTCCCGGATCGGGGTGACTTCCGCCGCGGTGCCGGTGAAAAATGCCTCGTCGGAAAGGTACACCTCGTCGCGCGTGATGCGCTTCTCGCGCAGCTCGATACCCTCATCTGCGGCCAGCCGCCCGATGGTGTCGCGCGTGATGCCTTCCAGTGCCGAGGTCAGGTCCGGCGTGTAGATCACGCCGTCACGCACGATGAAGATATTCTCGCCGCTGCCCTCGGCCACGAAGCCGTCGACATCCAGCAGCATGGCCTCGTCGTAACCATTGGTGAGCGCCTCGTTCAACGCCAGCATTGAATTGATATAGTGGCCGTTCGCCTTCGCCTTGCACATGGTGATGTTGACATGGTGACGCGTGTAGGACGAGGTCTTGATGCGAATACCCTTCTCCATGTTCTCGGCACCCAGGTAGGCGCCCCACTCCCAGGCCGCGACAATGCCGTGCACCTTGAGATTGTCGGCGCGCAGGCCCATACCTTCCGAGCCGTAGAAAAACATCGGGCGGATGTAGGCGGATTCCAGCTTGTTTTCCCGCACCACGGTCTTGTGCGCCTCGGCCACGGTGTCCGCGTCCCACGGCACCGGCATATTCATGATGTGCGCGGAACCGTACAGGCGGCGTGTATGTTCCGGCAGACGAAAGATCGCCGTGCCCTGCTCGGCCTTGTAGGCGCGCACGCCCTCGAACACGCCCATGCCGTAGTGCAGGGTGTGGGTCAGCACATGAACCTGTGCCTCGCGCCACGGCACGAGTTCACCGTCCATCCAGATCACACCATCACGGTCAGCCATCGACATACTTATCTTCTCCAGAAATCCTGTAGTTACTGATCGCCCATCAGGCGCTCCCAGATCGCACTCACCGCCGCGCGTTGCTCTGCCAGTTCATCCTTATCGACCAGCGCCGGCGCATCCTGCAGAACAAGGTGGTTGATACGCTGACGCAAGGCGCAATAGGCGCCTGACAAGGCCTCGACCTCACCCGCTGGCAACAGGCCTGCCGTGCCGAATGCCTCCAGCAGCCCGAGGGTATACGGGTAGCGCAGCAGTTCCTCGTGCTCGCCGGACCAGCGCAGAGCCCCGAATTGAACCATAAATTCCACATCAACGATACCGCCCGACCCGTGTTTGAGGTCGATCTGCTGCGCATCCGACTTGTCCATCTCCTGGCGCATGCGCCGGCGCATGTCGACCACCTCTTCACGCAGCTTGTCGACCTCGCGCGGGCGCGCCAGTACCCCAAAACGTATTCGGTCGAACTGGCGGGTAATCTCGTTGTTGCCAACCACGATACGCCCGCGGATCAGCGCCTGGTTCTCCCAGGTCCACGCATTGCGGCGCTGGTACTCGGAAAATGCCTCCATGCTGCTGACCAGCAGCCCGGAATTACCGTTCGGGCGCAGCCGCATGTCGACCTCGTAGAGTACGCCGGCGGCGGTAAAGGTGTTCAAAATATGAATAATGCGCTGGCTGAGCCGGGTGAAGAATTCGCTGTTGTCGATCACCTTCGGGCCTGCAGTGTGCTGCTCGTTACCGGTACTGTCATGCAGGAACACGATGTCCAGGTCCGAGCCATAACCCATCTCGCCGCCGCCCAGCTTGCCGTAAGCGGCAATCGCAAAACCGGCCTCACGCAGCTTGCCATGCTTCAGGTAGGCGGGTTTTCCGTAACGCGCCAGCATGTGATTCCACGCCAGCTGCACGACGGTCTCCAGCACCACCTCGGCAATTGCTGTCAGGCTGTCACCAACCTGGTCGACGGGCAGGCCGGCGACGATATCGGCCGCGGCCACGTGCAGCACCGAGGCCTGGCGGAACTGGCGCAGACGATCCATCTGCTGTTCCAGGTCGTCAGCCGGGATACCGGCCATGCGCACTTCCAGCACACCCTTCAGCCCGACCTTGTCGAGCGGCTCGTACAGTGCACGCGGGTCGAGCAACTCGTCGAGCAGGATCGGATGATCCGCCAGTTGCGTGGCCATCCAGCTACTGGCGGCACACAACTGTGCCAGTTGCGCCAGCGCAAGCGGGCTTTCCACCAGCAGGGACAGGTAAGTGGTACGCCCGGCAATTGCCTCCAGCAAGGCTCCCATACGCTTCAGCACCTCAAGCGCATCGGCACTCCCCGCTGCGGCATTCATTACCTGCGGCATCAACTCATCCAGCCGCAGGCGGCCCTGCTCGCCAAGGAAACGGGTCACAGGGCCATCCCGGAACTGCTCCAGCCAGCGCAGCACCTGGTCGGCTTCCCGGTAACCGGCCTCAGTGAGCATCTGCTCGGCCGCCTCTCCGGCGGTGACGCCACGCCAAACGTCCAGCAGTTCCTGGTCGTGATCACGCTGCGTTTCCTCCACGCGCTCCGCGGGCTCCGCAAATACCTGCTCGAAATGTTCCTGCACCAGGCGACGATGCTCAGCCAGTTTCTCCGCAAAACTGTCCCAGTCCGGGTAGCCCATGGAAAAGGCCAGCCGCGCCTTGCCTGTCTCGTCATCCGGCAGCTCATGCACCTGGCTGTCAGCGTACGCCTGCAGGCGGTTCTCGGTACGACGCAGGAACACATAGGTCTCGGCAAGCTGCACGGACACCAGTGCCGGCAGGTATCCCAGTTCAGCCAGCGCGGCCAGGATGACCAGCACACGGCGCTGTTGCAGCACCGGCTGGCGTCCGCCACGCACCAGCTGAAAGGCCTGCACGATAAATTCAATTTCACGAATGCCGCCGGGACCCAGCTTGATATTGTCCTGCATACCCTTGCGCTCGACCTCGCTGGCGATCTGCTGCTTGAGACTGCGCAGGGATTCAAATGCACCGAAGTCGAGGTAGCGTCGGTAGACAAATGGCTTGAGCAACTCCATCAGGGTGTTGCTGGTACGCTCCGGGCCCGCCACCGGGCGTGCCTTGATCATGGCATAGCGTTCCCATTCACGACCATGCAGCTGGTAGTAATCGGCCAGCGCATCGAAGCTGGCTACCAGCGGGCCACTGTCACCATAGGGGCGCAGGCGCATGTCAACCCGGAACACGAAACCGTGCTCGGTCTGGTCGTCCAGCGCACGGATCAGCTGGCGACCCAGCTGCAGGTAGAACTCATCCGGACTCGAGTCTGACTGGTGCCAGTCATCTTCACCTTCCGGGTAGGCAAAGATCAGGTCAATATCGGAAGAGAAATTGAGCTCGCACGCACCCAGCTTGCCCATGCCCAGCACCACGAGTTGCGGGGTAAACTCGCGCGCGTTGAAGCCGGCTTCCTTTGCCAGCCGCTTGCCGAGAAACTCCAGCGCACTACCGACACAGGCATCGGCCAGCCCGGACAGGTCAAACAGCACTTCTTCCAGTGGCGCCCAGCCGGCCAGGTCACGCCAGGCGATGCGCACCATCTCGCGGTTGCGGAATTCCCGCAGCACGCGCGCCAGCGCTTCTTCATCTTTTACCCCGCGCAGTTCTGCAGTCAGCTTGCGCTGGTACTCACCCGGCGCGTAGTCCCCCAGCAGGCAACCGTCCGCCAGCTGATCGAACAGCACAGCCGGATCACGAATACAGGCCTCGCAGACAAATTCGCTGCAGGCCCAAACGCGCAGCAGGCTGGTGGTGAACTCGGGGTGACGTGGTACGCGGTAACCGGCCTCGGTGCTGGCCTGCGCAAATACCTCCCAGGCATCAAGCAGCGGCTCACGCAAGGCGTCCGGCAATCCGGACGCTTGCTGGTGGTTAATGCTCATCGGTATGCGCACAAGGCTGGACATATCAGGGTCATTTAGTGTTTTAAGTTTGCCGGCCCCTCGCCGACAGCATTTGCTGCAACTAATTATATACAAGCCGGGAGAAAATAATGAATTTCAGAACATATCTCAGCACCATGGTGGAAAAAGACGCCTCCGACCTCTACCTCAGCAGCGGCGCACCGATCAGCGCAAAAATCAACGGCATCCTGACCCGCCTTGAGGACACGCCCCTGACCCCCGAACAGGTCAGGGAGGTTGCGTGGTCCACCATGAACGAGGAGCAGATCGCCGAATTCGAGCACCGCCCGGAAATGAACCTGGCTATATCGGAAGAAGGTGTCGGGCGTTTCCGCGTCAATATCTTTCGCCAGCGCAACAGCGTGTCCATGGTGATCCGCAACATCAAGGCCGACATCCCGGACTGGTCAAAACTTGGCCTTCCCGAGGTGCTGACAAAAGTCATCATGGAAAAACGCGGCCTGGTCCTGTTCGTCGGTGCCACCGGTTCCGGCAAGTCCACCTCGCTTGCCTCACTGATCGATTACCGCAACACCAACAGCGCTGACCACATCATCACCATTGAGGATCCGATCGAGTTCGTGCACAACCACAAGCAATCGATCGTTAACCAGCGTGAAGTCGGCGTGGACACCGAGAGCTACGAGGACGCCCTGAAAAATACCCTGCGCCAGGCGCCGGATGTCATCCTGATCGGCGAGATCCGCGACCAGGAAACCATGGAACACGCACTGGCCTTTGCCGAGACCGGTCACCTGGCGATTTCCACACTGCACGCCAACAACGCCAACCAGGCACTGGATCGCATTATCAATTTCTTCCCCGAGGAACGCCGCAACCAGCTGCTGCTCGACCTGTCACTCAACCTGCGGGCGTTTGTCTCGCAACGCCTGATCAAGACCGTCGACAACAAGCGTGCAGCGGCAGTGGAAATCCTGCTCGGAACACCGCTGGTGCAGGACATGATCCATCGCGGCGACGTACATGAAATCAAGGAAGTCATGCAAAAATCCGAAAGCCTCGGCATGCAGACGTTTGACAGCGCGCTCTACAAGCTGGTGGAAGCCGGAAAAATTTCCCCCGATGAGGCGTTGAAGAATGCTGACTCGCCCAACAACCTGCGGCTCAAACTCAGCCTGGACGGCAAGGCCGGTGAAGGGGAAAAGATTTCGGGCAGCCTCAGCCTGATCGAGAAAGAGGAAAACGAGGAAGAAGAGGGTGAGGATGACGCCCTGCGCGCCTGAGGCAACACACGCGCTGCCGGGTGCCGGTGATCTGTTATCATCCCTTCGGAAAGTCCGGACAGTGACTGCAACCGGGCAACACTACAGGAGTAAAGCATAGCCATGCTGTTTCTGGTTACCGGTGGCGCAGGCTTCATCGGCTCACATATAACGGATCGCCTGCTGGCGGACGGCCATTCGGTCCGTATCCTCGACAACTTTTCCACCGGCAAGCAGGAAAATATCCCGGATTCGGCCGATGTATCCGTCATCGAAGGGGATGTCGGCGACTTCGATACCGTGTTCAGCGCCATGCAGGATGTCGATATGGTGTTTCACGAGGCAGCCATCGCATCGGTGCCGGAGACCGTTGGCAACCCACTGGCCAGCGAACGCACCAATTATCGCGGCACCCTGAACGTACTGGAGGCGGCCCGCCAGCGTGGCGCCCGGCGCGTCATGTTCGCCAGCTCCGCCGCTGTGTACGGGGACCTGCCGGAACTGCCCAAGCATGAAGACATGCCAATCAAGCCGTTGTCACCCTATGCAACCGACAAGCTGGCCTCCGAGCATGCCTGCCGGGTGTACACCAGGCTGTATGGACTGGAGACGGTTGCACTGCGCTATTTCAACGTGTTCGGCCCGCGCCAGGACCCGTCCTCGCCCTACTCCGGGGTCATTTCCATCTTTGCCGACTGCGTGCGCCAGCAAAAGCAACCGCGCATCTATGGTGACGGCGGGCAAACCCGGGATTTCGTCTATGTCAGCGACGTGGTGGAGGCCAACCTGCGCGCCGCGGCCTCATTGACCGCCCCGGGCAAGTCAATCAATGTGGCAACCGGCGACACGATTACCATCAATGCCCTGCTGGAGGCGATTTGCAAAATCCATCAGCAACCTTGCGAGCCGGAGCGGCTGGCCGCCAGGGAAGGTGACATTCGTCATTCCTGCGCCGACATCAGCAAGGCGGGTGCGGAACTGGACTGGACTCCCGCCGTCGATTTCGAGACCGGCCTGAGAAAATTACTCGGCGACTAGCCGGCATTCCACATCAATCCGGCTATAATGCCGGCATGTCGAGTGCCACCCCCTCACACCGCAACACCCTGTTTGTCGAAGACGCGCAGATCCTTGCGCATGACAGCTACCCTGGCGAACAATACGTACTGCGCGTGCAGGCCCCGCGCTGCGCTGAGCATGCACTGCCCGGCAGTTTCGCACACCTGCAGTGCGACCCGTCACTGCCCATGCGCCGACCCCTGTCGATCATGCGCGCCGATGCCAATGCCGGCTGGGTCGAGTTTCTCTACAAGGCCGTTGGCCACGGCACCCGCGCACTGGCAGCCCGCCAGCCCGGCGCAACCCTCAGCATGATCGGCCCGATCGGCGTACCGTTCACGGCCGACCGGCAACGCCCACGCACCCTGTTGATGGGTGGCGGCGTGGGGATCCCGCCGATGCTGTTCCTGGCCGACCGCCTGCGCAGCGACCCGCACTGGCAACCACTGGTATTGATGGGTTCGGAAGTGCCGTTCCCGTTCTCGCCGCAGCCGTCGCGCTTCATGGTGCCCGGCATCCCGCAGGATGTCATAGCCGCCATGCCGTTACTGGAGGACTGGAACATTCCCGGCCGACTGGCCAGCCTGCAAGGGTACCCGGGGTGTTTTGAAGGCTATATAACAGACCTTGCACGCCACTGGCTGGACGCGCTGAACGATGAGCAGCGCAATGAAGTTGCCATTTTTGCCTGCGGCCCGCACCCGATGCTGGCAGCAACCGCGCAACTGGCCCGCGACTACAACCTGCCCTGCCAGGTGTCACTGGAGGAATACATGGCCTGTGCCGTGGGCGGCTGCGCGGGCTGTGCCGTGGAGATTAATACACCGGACGGCCCTGCCATGAAACGCGTGTGCGTGGACGGTCCGGTGTTCGATGCACAGGTGGTGCGCTGGGGGTAGGAGCGCATCTCATGCGCGATCTTTATTGCAATAAAACCATCGCGCCTGCAAGGCGCTCCTACACAATCAGATATAATTGTAGGAGCGCCTTGCAGGCGCGATAAAAAAACGGGTGCCCAGGGCACCCGTTTTCAATCTGGTGTTTGGAACACACCCTGACGAGTTGTCTATTCCTCTATTTCGTGCAGGAACACGTTATCCATCGCCTCCGTCATCTTGTTGACATCGCCTTCATCGAGTTTCACCATCAGGCGTACCTCGTTGGCGGAATCCGCGTAATGCAGTGCGTCGTCGTAGCTGATCTCGCCTTCCTTGTAGAGATTGAACAGCGCCTGGTCAAAGGTGATCATGCCCTGCTGGCTGCTCTGCTTCATCAGTTCCTTCAGCTTGTGAATATCGCCCTTGCGGATAACGTCATGCACCAGTGCGGTACCGAGCAGGATTTCCACGCACACGCGGCGACCGTTACCGTCCTTGCGCGGAATCAGCTGCTGCGCAAGGAACGCCTTCAGGTTCATGGACAGGTCCATGAACAGCTGCGGACGGCGTTCTTCCGGGAAGAAGTTGATAATACGGTCCAGCGCCTGGTTGGCGTTGTTGGCATGCAGTGTGGCCAGGCACAGGTGACCGGTCTCTGCAAACGCGATCGCGTGGTTCATGGTTTCGCGGTCGCGTATCTCGCCGATCAGGATCACGTCGGGCGCCTGGCGCAGCGTGTTCTTCAAGGCCGTCTCGTAGGATTCGGTGTCGATACCGACCTCGCGCTGGGTAATGATGCAACCCTGGTGCTTGTGCACGAACTCGATCGGGTCCTCGATGGTAATGATATGCCCGGTACCGGTTTTGTTGCGGTAATCGATCATGGATGCCAGCGAGGTGGATTTACCGGTACCGGTCGCACCAATGAATACAATCAGTCCACGCTTGGTCATGGACAGGTTCTTGAGGATCGGCGGCAGGTTCAAATCCTCGATGGAGGGAATATAGTTCTCGATACGGCGCAGGACAGCGCCTGCATAATTACTCTGGATAAAGGCGCTGACACGGAAACGGCCGATCTCCTCGTCCGAGATGGCGAAATTACATTCCTTGGTCGCCTCGAACTCCTCGCGCTGTGCCGGCGACATCATGCCGGTGACTATCGCCATGGAGACTTCCGGTAACAGCACCTCGTCGGAAACCGGCTCGGTCTTGCCACCGACCTTCATCATTGGCGGCAACCCGGCCGTCAGGAACATATCCGAAGCCTTCTTGTCCTTCATCATCTGTAACAGTGTTGATAATTCCATAATCGCTCTCCGCGTTCAGTACCTACCTGAAGTTTTCCTTGATGGCCGCCTTGGATTGCGCATCCTGCTTGGTGATCAGGCCCTTCTGCAGGATATCCTTCAGGTACTGATCCAGCGTGGTCATGCCAACGGCATTACCGGTCTGGATGGCCGAATACATCTGCGCCACCTTGTCCTCGCGGATCAGGTTACGGATGGCCGGCGTACCGACCATGATTTCCCATGCCGCAATACGACCGCCGCCGATCTTCTTCAGCAGCGTCTGCGCTATCACCGCACGCAGCGACTCTGACAGCATGGAACGCACCATGGTCTTTTCTGCGGCCGGGAATACATCGATCACACGGTCAATGGTCTTGGCTGCGGAGGTGGTATGCAGGGTGCCAAATACCAGGTGGCCGGTTTCCGCCGCGGTCAATGCCAGACGAATGGTTTCCAGGTCACGCATTTCACCCACCAGGATGGTATCCGGGTCTTCACGCAGCGCCGAACGCAGTGCCTCGTTGAAGCCCTTGGTATCCCGATGTACCTCACGCTGGTTGATCAGGCATTTCTTGCTCTCGTGCACAAACTCGATCGGATCCTCGATGGTCAGGATGTGGTCGTAGGCCTTCTGGTTGATGTAATCGATCATCGCCGCCAGCGTGGTCGACTTACCGGAACCGGTCGGGCCGGTCACCAGCACCAGGCCGCGCGGGGTATCAGCAATTTCCTTGAATATCTGTGGCGTGCCGAGGTCATCCAGGCCGAGAATATCGGAAGGAATGGTTCGGAACACCGCACCTGCGCCACGATTGTGATTGAATGCGTTGACACGAAAGCGGGCGAGGTTGGGAATCTCGAAGGAAAAATCGGTCTCGAAGAACTCCTCGTAGTCCTTGCGCTGCTTGTCGCTCATGATGTCGTAGACAAGACTGTGCACTGTCTTGTGGTCCAGAACCGGCACGTTGACCTTGCGCATATCGCCATCCACGCGAATCATCGGTGGCATCCCGGCCGAGAGATGCAAATCCGATGCACCGTTGTTGACGCTGAAAGTCAGTAGTTCAGCAATATCCATGCCTGCTCCTCTATATGAAGTGAGTACTCGTCAAGCTTTATCGACTGTGCGCGACCAGACTTGAACACGTACGAAGGGCCTTCATGACCAGGCACGGAGGCTGTCGCCTGCCACCGGGCTGCTGGTAAAAATACCAAACGTTTTCAATGGTCTATGTCAGCAACCCGCCAGTCCACGCGTCACCGCATGCTGACCGGTTATGCCAGCAAATGCACCGGCCTGCCGGCGCTTGTCGATCACCGCGCGCATCCTGTATCGTCGAAACATGACTGACATGACATTGGCTTTTATCGGTGGCGGCAACATGGCGGGCAGCCTGGTCGGCGGACTGATCGCTGACGGCTGGGATCCTGCGAAAATCACGGTGGCCGACCCCGATGACCGGCAACTGGAACGCCTTGCCACACGCCATGGCATCACCACCACAACAGACAACGACACGGCGGCGGCTACTGCCGATATCATTGTGCTGGCAGTCAAACCGCAAATGGTGGAAAGCGTGGCACGGGCGCTGGCACCGGCCGTTGCACGCCAACGTGCGCTGGTCCTGTCGATTGCCGCCGGCATCCAGGAAGCAGACCTGTGCGACTGGATCGGCGCCGATACCGCCATCGTGCGCAGCATGCCCAATACACCGGCACTGGTGCAGAGTGGCGCGACCGCACTGTACGCCAACAGCGCCGTCAGTGAGCAGCAGCGCGATGCGGCGGAATCGATTTTGCGTGCCGTGGGCCTGACGATCTGGATCGAGGACGAAGCCCTGATGGATGCCGTTACCGCATTGTCCGGCAGCGGCCCCGCCTATTTCTTTCTGTTCATGGAGGCACTGCAGGAAGCCGGCTGCGAACTCGGCCTGCCGGAAGAAACGGCGCGCCTGCTGACCCTGCAAACCGCTTTCGGGGCTGCTAAGATGGCGCTCGAAAGCCCGGAAGACGCAGCTGCCCTGCGGCGGCACGTCACTTCTCCCGGTGGAACCACTGAACGAGCCATCACTACTTTTCAGGATAACGGCCTCGCGGCACTGGTCAGCAAGGCGCTCAAGTCCGCGGCTGAACGTTCGCGCGAACTGGCACAGGAATTCGGACACCGATCATGAACAGCTACCTGAGCAACCCGCTGGAATTTCTGATTACCACGCTGTTCAGCCTGTACATCCTGGCGGTGATGCTGCGTTTCCTGCTTGGCCTGGTACGCGCGGACTTCTACAACCCGGTGAGTCAGTTCCTGGTGCGCGTTACCAACCCGCTACTGGTACCGATGCGCAAGGTAATCCCGACCGTCGGCAAGTTCGACACCTCGGCCGTGGTGCTGATGCTGGTCCTGCAACTGCTGTCGGTGCTGATTGTCGTTGCACTACGCGGCGTGAGTGTGTCATTCGTCGCCATGCTGGCCTTTACCGTGGGCGAGCTGATCATGTTACTGATCAATGTGTTTCTGTTTGCCATCATTGTGCAGGTCATCCTGAGCTGGGTCAGCCCCGGCACCTACAACCCGGTCAATTCGATCCTGTACAGCCTCACCAACCCGATATTGCAGCCGTTCCGGCGCATCATCCCGCCGCTCTCGGGCATTGATCTTTCGCCCCTGTTTGCCCTGATTGCCCTGCAGGTCGCACGCATGCTGATCCTGCCCCTGCTTGGCTGACCCTGCTTGCCGGCACCCTGGTTCCACTGGGACGGCGAGGACCTGCTGCTTGCCGTACACGTTCAGCCCGGCGCCAGGACCGACCGAGTGGATGGCTGCTACGGTGAACGGCTGAAAATCCGCATCTGCGCACCGCCGGTAGACGGCAAGGCCAATAGCTATCTGTTGCGTTACCTGGCCGGGCTGTTCGACGTGCCACTGCGCAATGTCTCACTGCTGTCCGGGGCCAGTGCACGCGCCAAGCGTATCCGCATCCGTCAGCCCGCCCGGCTACTGCCGGAGATCACGCCGGCAGGCGATTGATTGTTGCGCGCCTGTGGCGTGACAATTAGACTCTGAACCCTGATTTTTAGAGGCGCTACAGATAATTACCATGCCCGAGGTATTGCCGACAGACAGCGTTGGCCTGGTCTCCCCACAAGCCATGACCTTCCAGCAGCCGCTGGCGCTGGAAAGTGGCGCGACCCTCGCGGGCTATACGCTCGCCTACGAAACCTACGGTGAGCTGAATGCGGAACACTCCAATGCCATCCTGATCTGTCACGCCCTGTCGAGCAATCACCACGCCGCCGGCTTCCACTCCATGGAAGACCGCAAGCCTGGCTGGTGGGACACCTGCGTGGGTCCCGGCAAGCCCATTGATACCAACCACTTTTTTGTCGTGTGCAGTAACAACCTCGGCGGCTGCCACGGCTCCACCGGTCCGGCCAGTGTCAATCCGGCCACCGGTAAACCTTATGGCCGCGACTTCCCGGACATCGTGGTCAAGGACTGGGTGCACAGCCAGGCGCAGCTTGCGGACGCACTCGGCATCGAGTGCTGGGCCGCCGTGGTGGGCGGCAGCCTGGGTGGCATGCAGGCGCTGCAGTGGTCGATCGATTACCCGCAACGGCTGGCACACGCCGTGGTCATCGCGGCCGCCCCGCACCTGTCGACACAGAACATTGCCTTCAACGAAGTGGCGCGAACCGCGATCAAGTCCGACCCGGATTTCCACGATGGCGACTACTACCAGCACAACGTGATACCGGAGCGCGGCCTGCGGCTGGCGCGCATGCTCGGCCACATCACCTACCTGTCGGACGACAGCATGCATGCCAAGTTCGGGCGCGAACTGCAGGCCGGCTCGCCGACCACCGGTTTCGACATGGAGTTCCAGGTAGAAAGCTACCTGCGCTACCAGGGCAGCAAGTTTGCCGGCGAATTCGATGCCAACACCTACCTGCTGATGACCAAGACGCTGGACCATTTCGACCCGGCCAAGGAGTACGGCAACGACCTGACGCGCGCGCTGAAACAGGCACAGACAAAATTCCTGGTCATCTCGTTCACCAGCGACTGGCGCTTTTCCCCGGCACGCTCGCGTGAGATCGTGCGCGCCCTGCTGGAAAACAACCTCGATGTTGTCTATGCAGGCATCGAGGCCGACGAGGGTCACGACGCCTTCCTGATGAAAATACCGCAGTACCTGGAAGTATTCAGCGCCTACATGCAGCGCATTGCCGCGGAGACTGCTGCCTCATGAGCCTGCGCCCGGACCTGTCGATCATCAGTGAATGGATCAAGCCCGGCAGCCGCGTGCTGGACCTGGGTTGTGGTGACGGCGCACTGCTGAAATATCTGCAGGAGACGCGCAATGTTACCGGCTATGGCCTGGAGATCGATGATGCCAACATCACGCGCTGTATCCAGGCCGGCGTCAACGTCATCCAGACCGACCTGGATGCCGGCCTGCAGGACTTCTCCGGCCAATCGTTTGACTACGTGATCATGACACAGACCCTGCAGGCCGTGCGTTTCCCGGACCGGCTGCTGGAAGAAATGCTGCGCCTGGGTAATGAAGGCATCGTCACCTTCCCGAACTTCGCGCACTGGTATAACCGCCTGCAACTGGCCGTGGGTGGACGGATGCCCATGTCACGCACCCTGCCCAACCCGTGGTACAGCACGCCCAACATCCACCTGTGTACCGTGAATGACTTTGAGCAGCTGTGCCGCGAACGTGGCATTCATATCCTGCAACGCACCATGGTCAACAAGGAGCGCCACAGCAAGGTCGGCGACAACCTGCTTCCCAACCTGCTTGGACGCAATGCGCTGTACCGTTTCAGACGGCAGTGATAACCACAGGCAGCGGCTGCCATGCTGCCCGGAGCGGCAGATAATGGGCCGAAGCTGCAGGCGGATACTCCCGATACATGCATGAGGACAACATAACCGCGGGCAGCTGGAAACAGGCCCTTGCGATTTACACGCGCCCGCGTGTCGTTGCCATGATCTTCCTCGGCTTCGCCGCCGGCCTGCCGTTCCTGCTGGTATTCTCGACATTGTCAGCCTGGCTGCGTGATGTCGATATTGCACGCACCACCATCGGTTTCTTCAGCTGGATCGGCATCACCTATTCCATCAAGGTATTCTGGGCGCCGGTCATCGACCGCCTGCCGTTGCCACTGCTCACGCGCGCACTGGGCAAACGCCGCGCCTGGATGCTAACCGCCCAGATCACCATTGCACTGGGCCTGGCCGGGATGGCCCTGACCGATCCGCAGGCGGACCTGACGCGACTTGCGCTGTTTGCGTTGCTGGTGGCATTCGGTTCCGCCACCCAGGACATCACCGTCGATGCGTATCGCATCGAGGCCGTGGACAAGAACCTGCAGGGCGCCATGGCAGCCACCTATGTACTGGGTTACCGGCTCGCCCTGCTCGCCGCCGGCGCCGGCGCGTTCTACATTGCCGAGGCCAGTTCCTGGTCAGGCGCCTACCTGGCCATGGCTGCACTGATGGGAGTCGGCATCGTCACCACGCTGATTATTCGTGAGCCGCAGCATGTGCCGGACCCGCGCACCGAGGCACTGGAAGCAAGGCTTGAACACGCGGTTGGCTTAAACAGCAGGCAGTCCCTGTGGACACGGCTGGCCGCCTGGTTCTCGGATGCCGTGGTCAGCCCGTTCGTGGAGTTCTTCCAGCGCAACGGTGCACTGGCGGTACTTATCCTGCTGCTGGTCGGCGCCTACAAGCTCAGCGATATCACCATGGGCGTCATGGCCAACCCGTTCTACCTCGATCTCGGTTTCAGCAAGACCGATATCGCCAATGTCACCAAGGTCTTCGGCTTCTTCATGACCATTGCCGGCGCCGGTCTGGGTGGCGTCATGGTGATACGTTTCGGCATCCTGCGTCCGCTGTTGGCCGGTGCCATCCTGGTGGCCTCGACCAACCTGCTGTTCGTCTGGCTGGCGGTCAGCGAACCCAACCTGGTCACGCTGGCCATCGTCATCAGCGCCGACAACCTGGGCGGTGGTTTTGCCACTTCGGCTTTCATTGCCTGGCTGTCGAGCCTGACCAACACCAGCTACACCGCAACCCAGTACGCCCTGTTCAGCTCACTGATGACGCTTCCTGCCAAGTTTATCGGTGGTTTTTCCGGCATCGTCGTCGATCATGCCGGCTACGCAAGCTTTTTCCTGTATGCCGGCCTGCTTGGGGCACCGGCCATACTGCTGGTGTCGGTACTGATTTACCGGCAACGCTGATACCCCGGGCCCGGTCAGACCTAACCATTTGTGCTATTTAAAATGTCGGTAATGTCCTACACAATAGGACTCAAGACATCCTGTAAAATAACAGGGAATAAGGGGGAAGACCGATCCATCGGTCACGATACAGCAACATGAAAACAGCACTAAGCGACAGAAGACACAGGGGAGAACGACGCTGGGGCCTGGCCTCCGCTTTTCCACTCAAGGACAGTGACGGTATTACGGTGCTCGCCGAGCGCCGTCAGCTGTCCGATCGCCGGTTGGAAAATACCTCGCTGGAAGACCGCCTGCTGATGTTCACCGGCGTGGTGCCGGTGGATACCGATGGCAATAAGCACTAAAAATTACCTCGCGCAAAGTCGCGTAGAGAACTCAAAGCCCTTGCCACATGTAACCCATTGAAAATTTTCCCTCCCCAAACCTCTAAAGCAGCTAACGTTTGAGTCGAGCTGCGCGGCCCAGGTACTCACCGCGAAGCGCCACAAAACTTTCCCGCGTCGGATCAGACGACCTGTTATGGGGTGCGGCCACAACTTTTCCATATTCGTTTAATGAGTACTCAGATATAGAATTATTGCTGGTCAGTAATCTTCCAAAGATCTTCAAATGACAGTAACGCAGGTCTTCGTCCGCTGGCTGGTTGTAATTCTGTAATTACTCCGGCGTCCCTAAGAGTTCGAATATACTGCGCTGCACGTTGACGTTGAATTTTAAGCCTCTCGTGAACCATGTTGGCTCGGAACACGGGCGAATCGAAAAGCATATCAAGAATGTAAATGCCTTTATCAGAGTGAAGGAGCTCAGATATTTGAGTCTTTTTTCTATCGTAGAGTTCTATTATTCGGCGAACCAGCTGCAAATTGCTCTCAGCTTGATCGACTAATGCGTTTAAGAAATACCGGATCCAGCCAAGCCAATCTCCCTCACTTGATATGCGCCCCAGACTGTCATAGTAAGAGTCACGATTAGCCTCTAAATATCCGCTGATATATAACGAAGGGCTCACAAGGCAACCCCTCTTCATAAGAAAGAGCGGTATCAGTAACCGGCCTATACGGCCATTGCCATCATCGAAAGGATGAATCAGTTCGAATTGTGCATGCACAAGAGCAGCCTGGATAATCGGATCTAATGCATCATCTCTATCATTGATGAAAGTAATATAATTTTCTAGTAGGTCATTCAAAGCAATTGGTGGCGGAGGCACATATGTTGCATCCTCAATCGAACAACCCCTTGGACCAATCCAATTTTGTGTATCTCTAAATCTACCAGGATTTTTATTTTTACCGCGTACACCCTCCATTAAAATCTCGTGCATTTGACGGATTAGATGAAGAGAGACTGGCTGCTCCTTGAGGGTTTGTTCTGCAGCGCGAAGAGTATTCCGGTAATTTAAAATTTCTTGGATGTCGGCTTTCTTTTCCGGTTCAAACTCTTCACCAGCCTGTTGCTGATAAACTTCATTGGCTGTAGCAATTGTCCCCTCTATTCTCGAGGATAACTCCGCTTCCTTCATTAGTAGCGGTGATAAAAGTACCCCAGGATTGACTAGGCTCTCTAGTAAACCATCGTAGCGGGATAGGCACGCGTTAGCCCGCCCCACGAGAGCCACGATGGACTCCAGCATCAATTCGTTCGGTGGAAATGGTTGAGGACTATAGGGTTTCATTTCTGTATCCCGGATCCGACACAAAACACTTTGTGTATGTTATACATCCATTCTGTCATACACAAGGAACTTTGTGTCGGATCCGGCAAATACAAGACCGCGAAACTTCATGAAAGTGGTTATACAGCGCAGGCTGGACGTATCTTACTGTTTATACAAAAATAATATGGCCGCCCAAAGTCACCGTTAGGCGAATAAGTGGTCGTTTTGAAAGGCAAGTGGCTGATGGTCGGTCAGATAGTTTAAGGCTGGGTTCCCGCCTTCGCGGGAACGACGTGGTTATTTTTGTCTCTGTGCCCTCTATGGCATTCTTTTCTCTGCGGCTTGGTGCAAGATATTTACCCCTGTAACTTGTACTCATAATCCATGATCAGCGGCGCATGATCGGAGAAGCGCTTGTCCTTGTAGATGCGCGCTGAGCGCACGGCCTCCGCAATCCCCGGCGTTGCCACCTGGTAGTCGATACGCCAACCGACGTTCTTTGCCCAGGCCTGTCCGCGGTTCGACCACCAGGTGTACTGGTCCTCTTTCTGGTTGACCGCACGGAAGGTATCCACGAAACCGGCCGCGCCGAACAGCTCGTCCATCCAGGCACGCTCCTCGGGCAGGAAACCGGAATTCTTGCGATTGCCGCGCCAGTTCTTCAGATCGATCTCCTTGTGCGCGATATTCCAGTCACCGCACAGGATGTACTGGCGCCGCTTGCGCCTGAGCGTGCGCAGCCAGGGCATGAAGCGTTCCAGGAAACTGAACTTGACCTGCTGCCGCTCCTCGCTGGATGACCCGGACGGCAGGTACAGCGACACCACGCTCAGCGAGCCGTAACGCGCCTCGATATAACGCCCCTCCGCATCCATGTCCGGCCAGCCCAGCCCGGTGATGACCTTGTCGGGGCGGTGTCGGCTATAGATCGCGACCCCGCTGTAGCCCTTCTTTTCCGCATCGTGGAAGTACGCATGCCAGCCACGCGGATGGAATACCGGGTCCTCCAGCTGGTGAACCTGGGCCTTGGTTTCCTGGATACAGACCACGTCCGCCTGCTGCCGGGCCATCCACTGGAAAAAACCCTTGCGCGCTGCCGCGCGGATACCGTTTACGTTGACCGTGATGATGCGCATTATTATTCACCGTGCTGAAAGGGTGTGTATGATAACGGCCCTGATACGCCATAACGACCACCACAGCAATGAAAGACTACCAACACGATTTCATCGACTTTGCGATCAGCGCTGGCGTGCTGCGCTTCGGCGGCTTCACCCTCAAATCCGGCAGGACCAGCCCTTATTTCTTCAACGCCGGGCTGTTCAACACCGGCGAACACCTCGCCCGCCTCGGCCGCTGCTACGCACAGGCCATTACCGACAGCGCCATAGACTTTGACGTGCTGTTCGGCCCGGCCTACAAGGGCATCCCGCTGGCCGCCGCCGCCAGCATCGCGCTGGCGGACCATCACCAGCGTAATGTGCCCTGGTGTTTCAACCGCAAGGAGGCCAAGGACCACGGCGAGGGCGGCAACCTGGTGGGCGCCGGACTGGACGGCAGGATCCTGGTCATCGACGACGTGATCACCGCCGGTACCGCCATCCGTGAATCGGTCGAGATCATCCAGGCAGCCGGTGCCAGCCTGGCCGGTGTGGTGATCGCACTGGACCGCCAGGAGCGTGGCCGCGACCAGCGCTCGGCCATCCAGGAAGTCGAACAGTCACTCGGTATCACTGTGGTCAGTATCGTGAAGCTGGAGCACCTGCTGGAATACCTGGAGGCGCAGCCAGATCGCGGTGAAGATGTCACGAAGATCAGGGCGTACCGGGAGCAATACGGGGTCTAACTACACCTACAAGCGCAGACATGCCTGTAGGAGCGCTTTGCAAGCGCGATCTTTTTTCGACAAGAAACATCGCGCTTGCAAAGCGCTCCTACAACAATAGATGCACCGTGCTTGTGCAGAAATTAGTTTCTTAGTGTATCTGCGCGAATTTTCATCCGACAATCAGCTTCACCCCCACCAGCAGGGTCACGATCTCGAACGCCCGCTTGATCCAGCGGTTACCCGACCTGATCGCCAGGTGTGCACCAAGATAGCCACCCAGCAATGAACCGAGCAGCAGGGCCGGCAGCCAGGACCAGCGGATTTCGCCAAGGATACCCAGTGTCAGCGCTCCGCTGCCGTTCCAGAACACGCCGACCAGGATCAGTGTGTAGGCAATAGCGCGGCGGTAATCGAGACCGAACCAGCGCACCAGCCACAGGGTCACGAACAGCCCCGTCCCGGAGGTCAGTGAGCCATTCAGCACGCCGACCGCAAACAGCACCAGCCCGCCCAGCAACTTGCCCTGGCGGGTGCGGTTGACCGGTACCGCGGCCTGACCCAGGCTCGGGTGCAGCCAGGAATAGACGCCCAGACCGGCCGTGAGCAGCCCCAGGGCGATTTCCGCCATGCGTTCCGGCACTCCGAGAATGATATTCGCCCCCAGCACCACCCCCGGCAGCCCGAAAGCGAGGATGGTCAGCGCCAGGCGCCGCTCCAGCGGTTCCTCCCTCAAGTGTCTCACGGTAGCGCCGATACCCAAGGCGACGCTGGCTACTTTGTGGGTTGCCAGCGCGATGGCGAATGGAAGGCCGAGGAAGATGAGCACCGGTAGCTGGATCAGCCCCGCCCCGCCGCCCGAAAAGGCCGAAAAAACGTTGGCCACCAGGGAGACGAGGAAAAGGATGAGCTGGTCCGTGCCGTTCACATGATTCTCCGGTTTTCCATCCGCATTATATTGCCCCCGGGCACCACCACTGGAAACCGTTCAGTAACACGACAAATTATGAAGATAACCTGCAAAACATGTTCCCTGATCCTGTTGCCGGCCCTGTGTCTGGCCGCTTCCACTTCTGCCGTGGCCGAGCGCCTTTACAAGTGGGTGGATGCCGACGGCAACGTCCAGTACAGCAGCCAGGTGCCACCGGAGGCCTCGCAACAGGAACGCAAGGAAATCAACGAGCGGGGCCGCGTGGTGAAAGTATACAGCGCCCCAAAGACAGCGGAAGAAAAGGCCGAGGCAAAACGCCTTGCCGAGCTGGAGGAAAAGAAACGTAAGCGCGCCAGGAAGCGTGCCATTCATGATCGCAGTCTGCTGGCCAGCTATGCCAACAAGGAAGACATGCTGAACGCCCAGCAGGGCAAAATTTCCATGGTGGAATCCCTGGTCCAGCTCACCCATAGCCGCATCAAGTCAATGCAGGAACGACTGGCCATCCTGACCGAGGACGCAGCCGGTTACGAACGCAGCGGCAAGAAACTGCCGGCCCGGCTGCAGCAGCAGATCCAGAACCTGCGCGACCAGGTTGTCCATAACACCCAGTTTGCGAAAGACAAGGAAGCCGAGATTGTTGTGATCAAGCAGCAGTTCGAACATGACATCGCCCGTTACGAGGAACTGACAACTGACCCGGCAGACGAGAAAAAACCACGCAAGAGCGCGCTGGAACTGGCAATGGAAAACCCCGATCTCGAGCTGGACGACCTGGACCGCACGCTGCTGACGGCATATTCCAGCGAGAAAGACCTGCTGTTTGCGCGCAACGAAGAACTGGAAGCACTTGAAAACGAGATCGGCAAGGCATTCGAGATGGTCGATAAACTGCAAAAGCGGCTAACCGAATTGTCGAGCGATGCCGGCGCATACGAGGCCAGGGACGAATCACCTCCGCGCACACTGGTCAGTAAGATAAAAGACGTGAAGACGGATATCAGGCAGGGTGAAACCCTGCTCAGGGAGAAGCGCAATCAAAAGGAAGAGGCGGAGCAACGCTATAAAAAGGATATCGATCGCTACCGCTACCTGACCGCCAGCAACTAGCCGGCACACACCCTCAGGCGGTCACCAGGGTACCGACACCCTCGTCGGTAAACAGCTCAACCAGCACCGCGTGTGTCATACGCCCGTCAATGATGTGGGCAGCACCGACACCGCTATTCAACGCCGACATGACACAATTAATCTTCGGCAACATGCCGCCCTGCACCGTGCCATCCTCGATCAGGCGCTGGACATCAGCGACCTTCAGCCCGGTCAACAACTGCCCTTTCTTGTCGAGCAGCCCCGCTGTATTGGTCAGCAGGATCAGCTTTTCGGCCTTAAGCACCTCGGCCATGTGCCCGGCTACCAGGTCTGCGTTGATATTGTAGGAACGCCCGTCACTACCCACCCCGATCGGCGCCACGACCGGGATAAAGTCACCATTGACCAGCATGTCGACAACACCGGCATCGATACTTTCCACCTCGCCGACGTGACCGATATCGATAATTTCAGGTGCATCGAGATCCGGCGTGTGCCGCTTGATGGTCAGCTTGCGGGCACGGATCAGGTTGCCGTCCTTACCAGTCAGGCCGACTGCACGGCCGCCGTGGTGGGTGATCAGGTTGACGATCTCCTTGTTCACCAGGCCGCCCAGCACCATCTCGACCACGTCCATGGTCTCGCTGTCGGTGACGCGCATGCCATCGACAAACCTGCTTTCCATACCGAGCCGCTCCAGCAGCTGGCCGATCTGCGGCCCGCCACCATGAACCACCACCGGGTTGATACCGACCAGTTTCATGAGCACGATATCGCGGGCAAAGCCGCTCTTCAGCTCCTCGTCGACCATGGCATTGCCGCCGTACTTGATGACCACGGTCTTGCCACGGAAACGGCGAATATAGGGCATCGCCTCTGACAAGACGTGTGCGACGTTGGTTGCGGAATCCTTGGTAAGGGACATGGTCGGGGTCACCACATTGCGGCTGTTGAAACAGCGTGAAGTTTACGCGGGAAACAGGCCGGGTAACAAGGACACCCGGCCCGCGGGATCAGAACGGCAGCGTCAGCCCGGCGTCGACCTGCAGCATCACGCGGCGGAACTCGCCCATAATGCGACTCAGTGCATCCTCATTATCGGCCTCGAAGCGTAACACCAGCACCGGCGTGGTGTTGGAGGCCCGTACCAGGCCCCAGCCATCCTCGAAATCGGCGCGCAGGCCATCGATAGTGGAAACCGTGGCCGAGTCGAAGTGCACATTCTCCAGCAGCTGCTTGATGAATACCGGCGGCTCGCCTTCCTGCATGGCAACATTGATCTCCGGCGTATTCACGCTGTCCGGCAGCTCGGCAAAGATCTCGCTGCTGCTGCGCGCATCTTTTGAAAGAATCTCAAGCAGCCGCGCAGCCGCGTAAATGCCGTCATCAAACCCGTACCAGCGCTCCTTGATAAAGATATGACCACTCATCTCGCCGGCAAGCAGCGCGCCAGTTTCCTTGATTTTCGCCTTGATAAAGGAATGCCCGGTCTTCCACATCAGCGGTTCGCCACCATGCTCGCGGATGATGCTGTCGAGGAAGCGTGTGCATTTCACGTCGTAGATAATCTGGCCACCGGGATTGCGTTCCAGGATATCCATGGCATACAGCATCAGCACCCGGTCCGGCCAGATGATATCGCCCCCGGAATTGATCACGCCGAGCCGGTCGCCGTCACCATCGAAGGCAAGACCGATATCCGCCTGGTTGGCAGCCACTGCGGCAATCAGGTCCTTGAGGTTCTCCTCTTTACTCGGGTCCGGATGATGATTCGGGAAGTTACCATCCACCTCGCAGAACAACTCGGTAACCTCGCAACCGATCGTGCGCAGCAGTTCCGGGGCGACCCCGCCGGCCACGCCGTTACCGCAATCGATCACAACCTTGAGCGGCCGCGCCAGGCTGATGTCGCCACGGATACGCTCGATGTAATCGGGCACCACGTTAATGGTATCGATACTGCCCCGACCGGATATAAAGTTCTGCGCCTCGATGCGTTCACGCAGTGCCTGTATCGACTCACCCGACAGGGTCTCGCCGTCGATGACAATCTTCAGACCGTTGTAGTCCGGCGGATTGTGGCTGCCGGTCACTACCACACCGGTCTGTGTATCCAGGTAATGGGTGGCAAAATACAGTACCGGCGTCGGGACACAACCAATGTCCTTCACATTACAACCGGTCTCAAGAATGCCTTCACACAATGCCTGTGACAGTATCGGCCCGGACAGGCGACCGTCACGACCGACCACCACGGTATTGCGGCCACGCTGCAAGGCCTCGCTACCAATGGCACGCCCGATCAGGCGCACGGCAGGCACAGTCAATGTCTGGTCTACCACACCGCGAATGTCATAGGCCCGGAATATCGATGCATCCACCGCGATGTTCTCGTCTTCTATGTCCAGCGCCCCACCCTCCGGTATCGGTGTTTCACCGGGAGTGGACAGTTCTTTGCTGTCACTACCACTCTCCCCCGTGTCTTCTTCTGCCGGCAGGTTTTCTGCAGCCGCCTGTTGTGCGGTATCGCCATCCTGTTCCGGTGCAGCCGGGTTCCTGGCTTGCACGGCATCCTGTGCAGTGGCCGCCAGCTGGGTCATGAATTCGAGGGTACTGCTCATCTCGGCCAGACCGCCGGGATAGTTTCGGCGCACGCGGCCATCACGGTAATCCTTCATCAGGGTCACCATGCTGACCTCGTCGAGTCGAATGGCGTTGACAATACGGCGGAACAGCAGAATCACCATCACAACCAGCACCGCAGCAGCGACCAGGACGGCAGCCAGCACCCAGATAGCCGTCTTGCCGAGATACACCAGGCTGCTGGTGGCAGGCCAGTAGGCAAGCTGCCAGCGACTGCCGGACACCGGCACGACCTGTCCGGGGTCACCGGACTTGATAGCGACATCACCCTGTGCGGCGATGACCGCCGGCGGGCCCTTTGCACCGTTCTGCTGCAACTCGATATAGCCATTGATTTTCTGCAGGTCGCCGAGGACGCCCTTCAGTACCTTGTGGGACAGCGACAGCATGACATGCCCGACTGCACCGGAACCTGCCGGGTCCATTACGGCACGCACGATATTGATGTGCTTCTGCGGCGTATTGAACAGGTGTACTTCGGCCGGCGGCTGCGCACCGCCTTCTGCTGCGCGCATCTGTGCCAGCGCCGCATAACTCAGTGGTGGCGATGTCTTCATGTCGGTCTGGTTCAGGCCCGGCTCCAGCAGGCGCACGCTGATGGCACCCGGGAACACGTTACCCAGTGATTCCTCGCGCGCACTGCGTTGTGCGGCATCACCCTGCACCAGCAACGCCGCAATATCGGCATCCTCTGCCTGCAGCGTCACACTGGCGCCGTAGTATTTGACCAGGGTGGACACCCGGGCAGCCACCAGGTCAGCGGTGACACTGTTCTCGTGGTCCATGGTGCGCGCAATGTGCAGCGACATCAGCTGGAAAACGAAATAACCCAGCACGGCCATCGCAGTTACACAGGTGATCAGCAACAGCAGGCGCACCCGCGCCAGGCTGGCCGGCTTCATGTTGTCGGTCTGCTTGGGCGCCGGCTTCGGCTCGGTCTTGCCATCAGCGGCCTTGTCACGCTTCAAAATACCGGGTAAAGAGAACTTCATCCTGATCCATCAGCTCCGGGTCGGCCGCTTTATGCAGCGGCATATATTTTACAGGGGTTTACTGAAAGGATATCGGCTGGTTCGGGCAGATTATTGAACCCTGGCTGCCAGCACTGCTAGTGCCGGCCAGTATGGCCAAATCCACCGGCTCCACGGTCACTTTCGACAAACTCGTCCACGACCTCGAAGTCGGCATGCACCACCGGCACAATCACCATCTGGGCTATGCGCTCGCCCGGGTTCACGGTAAAGGTCTCATTACCGCGGTTCCAGACCGATACGAACACCTGCCCCTGGTAGTCGGAATCGATCAGCCCGACCAGGTTGCCGAGCACGATACCATGCTTGTGGCCCAGTCCGGAACGCGGCAACAGGATGGCGGCAAGACCGGCATCCTCTACATGGATGGCCATCCCGGTCGGGATCAGGTGGGTCTCGCCGGGGGCGATCTCCAGCGGCGCCTCCACGCAGGCGCGCATATCCATGCCGGCCGAGCCCCCGGTGGCATAGTGTGGCAGCGGAAATTCATTACCCAGGCGCTTGTCGAGAATCTTAAGCTGAATCTTTTGCATTAAACCGAATCACCTTGTTGTGCTTGTCATGAAAACGTTGTGCGATCAGCGCCACCAGCTGACGCGCCAGTTTTGCCTTGTCGGTGAGCGGCAACACCTGCTCACCGCCTTGCCAGTACACCTGCAGGGCGTTGTCGGGCGTATCAAAGCCGGCCCCCTTGCCTACCCGGTTGGCCGCGATCATGTCGACCGACTTGGCCACGCGCTTGGCCCGGGCATTGTCCTCGATTGCGTCGGTCTCAGCGGCAAAACCCACCGTGAAAGGCGCATCCGGCAACGCTGCCACCCCGGCAAGGATATCCGGATTACGAGCCAGCACCAGCGTCATCTGGTCGGCGGACTTCTTGAGCTTGTTTGCAGCAACCTGCCCGGGCCGGTAATCCGCCACCGCCGCGACGGCGATGAAAATATCACAATCCGCCACCCGCTCCTGCACCGCGTGCTGCATATCGTCGGCACTGATTACATCGATGCGCGTTACCCGCTCCGGCGTATCAAGGCTGACCGGGCCACTGACCAGCACCACCTCGGCACCGGCTTCGCTGGCAGCGCGCGCCACGGCATAACCCATGCGGCCCGAGCTGTGGTTGCTGATATAGCGCACCGGGTCGATCGCCTCGCGCGTGGGTCCGGCCGTGACCAGCACACGGTATCCGGACAGCGCACCGGTTTCGAACAGGCCAGTCAGTGCCGTTACCAGCTGTTCCGGTTCCAGCAGTCGCCCCGGTCCAACCTCACCACAGGCCTGCTTGCCCGGCGCCGGGCCAAACACGTGGATGCTGCGCGCCTTCAGGGCGGTAATATTGGCCTGTGTTGCCGGGTTCTCCCACATGGCACGATTCATCGCCGGCGCCACTGCGACTGGCGCATCGCAGGCCAGTGCCACGGCCGTCAGCAGGTCGTCGGCGCGACCCTGCTGGAGCCGCGCAATGAAATCCGCGGTTGCCGGTGCCACCAGCAGGGCATCTGCCCAGCGTGCCAGCTCGATATGACCCATCGCGGCCTCCGCATCACGGTCGAGCAGTTCGCTGTGTACCGGATTGCCGGACAGGGCCTGCAGGGTCAGCGGGGTGATGAATTCCTGTGCGCCGGCAGTCATCACCACGCGCACGCGGGCGCCTTGCGCACGCAACTGGCGGACCAGCTCGGCGCTCTTGTAGGCGGCGATGCCGCCGGCCACGCCGAGCAGAATGTGCTTGCCGGTTAAGGTATTCATATCCGGTCAGTTTAACAGAGCA
>Ga0224514_10000065_pt1 | contig 41971 bp, 65 predicted proteins | sample SF_May12_sed_USG_3_FD_169107 | JGI IMG/M metagenome (GOLD analysis project Ga0224514, IMG submission 169107) | Sediment microbial communities from San Francisco Bay, California, United States - SF_May12_sed_USGS_24 | ecosystem: Environmental > Aquatic > Marine > Sediment | place: USA... | reverse complement strand
CAGGATCCTGAGCAGCAGAAATCAGGTCAGAAAGAGCAGACAACTGAGCCTAAAATGCATTATGAGCATTATTTCGAGGACTGATCGCAGGTTGGGAGGCCTACAATGCATATGTCAAAACTAGAGCAGGCGCCTATTCACGAGGAAGCAACGATCGGCGGTATGCTTGCCTGGCCTGGACCCTGGCCTGAACAGGTGCATTCCCTCACTGCCGAGCAATTCACAAGCGAGCATTGCGCGAAAGTGTACACAGTGATCGAGGAGATCAGGGGAGATGTTGGGCCTGTTGACCCTATCGACCTGAGATCCAAGCTGAATGAGTACAGCTGGGGATATCTGTCAAAGGAGGTCTTTGAGCTTATTGAGTGCTGTCCTGGGCACGTCAACCTAGGACACTGGGCCTATCTGGTCACAGACGCCTGGAGGCGCCGAGAGATGGAGCGAGCAGTACAGGACGCACTAGGCAGAGGAGACACAGCAGAGGTTGCAGCAGCTGAGATCCAGCGTGCTATGGCCAGCGTTGATGTTGGGAACAACTCAGGGCTAGTACACGTAAGCAAGCCACTGGGAAGCGTTGTGAGGGAGCTGCAGAGGGAATATGAGAACCCAGACAGCTTTGTTGAGGCAAAGACAGGGATCAAGGCGCTAGACAAAAAAGGCAAGCTCTGCAAAGGACAGCTCACGATCATCGCAGGTAGGCCAGGAATGGGCAAATCCAGCCTGGCTGGAAACATAGCCTCACATTGCGCAATGTCGAAAGACAAGGGATCCGTTGCTCTGTTCTCGCTGGAGATGGATAAGAGCAGCTTGATCAGGCGCATCATGAGCAGCGCAGCTGGTCTGCAATACGAGGACCTGCCGAGCAAAGCAGCGTCTGGAGAGCTGGCAGAGACCTGCAATCAGATCTATCAGTTCAATCTCTACATTGACGATAGGGCAGGGATTAGCGTTGACGCAATCAGAGCCTCTCTATCGAGGCTGAAACAGATCAGCCTGGTTGTTGTGGATTATCTCCAGCTGGCAAAAATGGACTCAAAGCACGAGCGCCACGATCTGAGAGTTGGCGCAGTGACCAAAGGACTCAAGGCGATCGCAAAGGATTTTGACTGCCACGTGATCGCTCTATCCCAACTCAACAGAGCAGTTGAGCAGAGAGCAGAGTCAAAGCCAAAAATGAGTGACCTGAGAGACTCAGGAAATATTGAGGAGGATGCCGATAATGTCTGGCTCCTCTATCGCGCGCATTATTACAACGCAGACAAGCCAGAGAATGAGGCAGACATCACGATAGGAAAGCAGAGATTCGGACGCACAGGAACCGTAAGAGTAACTTGGAACGGCAACACTCAAACATTCAGCGACTAACGAGGATCAGATATGAAAATCAGAGGAAAGATTACCGGAGACATGACAGGCTGCAGCCTCAAGTTCAATCCTGAGAATGGAGCGAGGCTGGCATACGTCAAGCTGCAAACTATCTGCGACAAGCAGCAGTGCCTTGAGAGATTCGGAGAGGCAATGCAGCGCGTAGCGTTCTCGTCAATGAAAGTCTCGACGGGATCGAGCGAGGAAGCTGGTGTCTCGTTTGGGTACAAGCAGATCACACCTGACATGATTTGCGAGTATCACAACGTGAGCATCGCGAATCACAAGCAGAACGTCCAGCCAGTGATTAAGCAAATCACTCCCGTAAAGGGAGAGGATAGAGTCCTCGTAACTCTTGAGATGCCGTTCAACCTAAAGAAAGACAAGAAAATAGCAGGCGATCTGGTCTGTGAGTTTGGAGAGGTTGTCACGGCAGACTTTGAGCCAGCGCAACAGGAGCTTGCTCTCAGCCAGGGTAACGTTGTGATTAAAAAAGGCGCGTTCGGAAACAATCAGGCGGTAGTCACAGGCTGATGACTGCTACCTATTTGGGCCTGCCTGCCTAGCGGAGCGCACAAGCAACACCAGGCAGGCAGTCCAAAAAAGGGAGATCACAAAGTGTCTGATCAATCGCATCAGGTCAAGTCTTGTAAGTCCTGTGGTGCGCCTGTTGTCTGGGCCACAACTCAGGCAGGTAAAACAACACCCTTAGACGCAAAGCCTGTGAGGGTTGCAATGCTCTCAACTGGCGATCTGTTTGGCAGTCCTAGGATTGTCGATTCCGTCAATGGGTATGTCTCTCACTTTTCTACCTGTCCAAACGCAGACAAGCACAGGCGCAAGCGATGACAGACACGGTTTATAAGTTTGAGATCCAGGGTAAGCCACAGGTTCAAAAGAACAACAAGCAGATCATCTGGACCAAGGACAAGAGGACAGGACAACAGCGTCCCTGTATTGTGGATAACGCAAAGGTAGCACGCTGGAGAAAGTCTGCTGTTCAGCAACTAACCGTGCAATGGAGCGGTAGGCTCCCGATAGTTGGGAACCTTGCTGCAGTCCTCACTGCATACATAGGCAAGGCGCAAAGGCCCGACGTCGACAACCTTGCAGCTGGTCCTCTCGATGCGCTCGAGAAAGCAAAGATAGTCGCCAATGATTATCAATTCACCTGCGTGACTGTGTTGCGTAGGCGCGACTATGACAACCCTAGAGTTGAGATACTGATCTGCAAGGATGACAGGCTCAACGTTGAGATAGTTGGTGCGTGATGGGTAAGTATCAATGCGTGCTAGCAGATCCAGCCTGGAGCTATGGCGACAAGTCAATGCACAGAGGCGGAGCAGAGCGCCACTATTCTACAGAGGCAACTAACCGCATAGCAGCGATGCGCGTTGCGGATATCTGCGCTGATGATTGTTTCCTGTTCCTGTGGGTAACTAACCCATTTATCTGCAGAGGCGCGCATACCTACGTGGCAGAGCGCTGGGGCTTTCAGCTCAAGACGATAGGTTTTATTTGGGCGAAAACTGCAGGCAACGGGAACTATTCAACTGGGATGGGTCACTATACGCGAGCTAACCCTGAGTGCTGCTTTCTTGGAGTGAGAGGAAAGCCAAAGGTTGCACACAGAGACGTTAGCTCACTGATAGTTGCGCCACGTATGCAGCACAGCGCAAAGCCTCCAGAGGTAAGAGATAGGATCGTGAGACTGTGCGGAGACGTGCCGCGCATAGAACTATTTGCAAGGGAGCAAGTTGATGGCTGGGATTGCTGGGGTGATGAGGTCAAGTCGGAGATTTCTATCAACGGACTTCGGGCGTAACTTGTTCGTTGCTTGCTACTATCTCGCAATGCTCACGCTTGTATCGTGGGTGCTGCTGTATTGTTGTGGGTGAAGCATGACAGAGAAAAACTCATCAGTGATAGTAGGTAAACCGGATCCGATCGTCTGCGATAGGTGCCTCTATGGCAAACCATATCCTGCTATTCAAATCACAGCAGAAGATTACAGGGTTATGTGTCTCTGCCCTGATTGCGTTTATGAAATGTTTGACTGGCTCTCTCGTGCTTCGAAAGTGATCAAGGTGGACTAATGGTTACCAAACGCAAACCCAACAAGCCGCGCAAGATGAAGCTAGGCCAGCGGGCTACCGTCCGCGTACTGCGGGACGGGTCTGTCGCGCTGTTTAGCTCGAACTTCTACCCACTATCCGCAACCGACGCTCGGTGTCTTGAGTCGTGGCTGCGGCGGTATCGGGAATGGATGGCCGGACGGAGGGACGGGGAATGAAGCAACGCGCACCATGCCTAACACAAGGCGATTGTCTAACCCTGTTAGCCGAAATCGAAAAGTCTGTTGAACGCATCCAAAGCGCCCCGCCCGGCAGCAACGCACGGGACAACGCGTTGATACGTAAAGGTAAGTTACATGCGTACGACTACGTAAAAAGCCGCATCGTTTCGTTGATGCGGTGGAAGGGTATGGACGCATGACCCCCGACGTCGAAAAAAAGGAATGGGTGCATGGTGTGTACGAGTGCCCGTCATGCGGCAAAGAGAACGAAATGATTGGACGGCACGAGCCCTGCGACCTTGCGTCAAATTTCTTCTATTACTCGTGTTCGTGCGGCGCGAAAGCTTCGGCCAGTCGACCTGAGTTGACGATGCGCGAATTGAGAGATTGCGACTATGACTGACGACGTCGAAAAATACCTGGCCGAGATTGAAGCGCGATACCCGTTCGCTGTGACGCAAGGCGGACACAGGACCCCGGCGATAGATATCTATGACCTCATCGCCATCGCGAGGCGGTTGATTCCGTTGATACCGCATGAGCAAGGGCTCAAAAGTCCGTACACGGGCGGCTGGAGGGTTTTGCCGTGCGAGTCGCTCGCACAACAGACGACGATTAGTATTGATAACCCGTGCACCTGCGACCGCGACGCCCGCATCCACGCGGCGTTTTTTGGGGAGAAGACATGAGTCGAATGGACGTTATGGTGTACGGGATTGGTATGTCGGAAACCTCTCCCCCGGAAAAATGGCCGTACACTGAGCCAGTCATAACACCAGAATTGGCGCTATCGGTGCGCGAGTTACTGGTTAGCGATGCGGCAACAGATGAGTTGCACGACCGCATCAAACAACTCGAATGTGAGAACAAACACCTGCGCGAGATTATCGAACGTGTCGAAGAGGCTATCGGCGACAAGGCGTTTTTTGGGGGTGAGACATGACGTATCACGACGCAGACGGCAACGAGTGTGACTTGCCGACACTGGTTGTTAGAGAGCCGGGCTGGGCAACAAGTAGAATCGAACGCCTCACCAAAGAGAACGAGCGATTGAAGTCTAGGCTGTCTCTGCACGAGACGGACCCAGACAGATGGCCATGCTCTCGTTGCACAGCATACGACTCGACGTTGGTGCAGTGCGACTGTCCGAAGCAATACAAGCAAAACCAAGAACTCGCCCGCCTCACCAAAGAGCGGGACGAGCTGCGCGCGGAACTCGAAGACTTCAAGGGGAGCCACGACATCACAATCAGAGCAGACGAGCGTCACATGCTGGAGATTGCCGACCTACGCGCGGAAGTCGAGAGGCTGCGCGAGGCACTGGGCAACGCCGCAAAAGTAGCAGCGGAGGAAGTTTCTGGCGATTATGGGAAGGATTGCGCCCAAAGAGTTTTTCACGCGGTCAAGTGGCACTATCGGGTGATCACCGGCTGCGCCTGCGCCGAAACCTCGGGCCGGAATTGTCCGGTGCATCAAAATGGGGGTGGGTGATGGCGCAACTAACCGATAACGAGCAATTCAAACTCCGAAAGCTACTGCGCGATGGGTGCGGCCTAGAAAAGCGGGTAGAGTTGTTGACACAGGCGCTCTCTGCGTTGCTCGAGGATCAGCCATGCAGATACGAGGGTCAAGAGATGTTGGGTTGCTCATACTTTCCAAAAAAGAACCCATGCTCAGTGTGTCGGGCTAGGGATTTTCTCTCGGAGTGTGATCCATGAGGAGATGTGAATACAAGCTAGTCAGCGCAAGCGAGTCCAACCTGAGGTGTCTCCTGCAATGGGTAGCAGCTCGAGATATCGTGTGGATGACCTATCGCTTCCCGTTACAAAAGAAAGTGACGATCACCTATCCAACATCATGCATTGATCCAGCAGAGAGCCAGCAGATCGATCACGAGATTATGCACGCGAGACAGTTTGCTAGTTGGTGGGGGCCTTGGCTCATACCGCTAGCTGTGACTCTGTTTCCGCTGCCTGTGTTCTTTTCTGGGCGATGGTATGTTGAGCGCTGGCCATACTGGCACGACATAGTTGACAACAAGCTCTCTGTTGAGCAGGCAGTCTGGAAGCTATGGCTGCGTTATGGCTGGTGCTGGCCTAAGTGTCTCATGCGGCGATGGTTCTACAAGAAACTGCTTGAGGATTTAAAGTAAGGAGATCCAGACATGACATCAGCCATACGAAAGATTGAGTTAAAGAACGCCAAAAGGAATGGGCTCAACTCAAAAGGAAAGACACCTGGGCCTGCGCAAACTCCCCCAGCGAGATCAGGCAACGGAGGCAGGGGTTTGAGGATGCTATCTAAAAGCCATGATCTCAAATCTGCAGACAAGGAGTGCAGGAACTGTCACGGCAAAGGCGCAATAGATACTCAATACGCGCAGGGTGGAAAGTCTCGGCAGCTAGCATGTAGCTGTGTTTCACTGGTCAGTAAGTAGCATAACATCAACCATTGTGCGACACTGTTAGCTAAAGGGACCTTAACGGGATGACTGACAATGATCACGACAGTGTAGGCAGCGCGTATGAGTTAGCCCTGCTGCAGATTGCCACTGACCAACAGCGTCTATTTGTGCAGGAGTATATGGTCGATCTGTGTGGCACTCGTGCGGCAATCCGCGCGGGATACTCTGAGGCTACTGCAGCACAGCAAGCCTCTCGGCTGTTAAGGAATGTAAAAATACACACAGCGATCAAGGCAGGGCTTGATGATATTGCCGAGAGAGCGCACGTATCTCGAGGATGGGTTGTCACGAGACTCAAGGATATTGCACAGAAAGCATTTGAGGCAGGCGACACTCAAGCAGCTAATCGATCCATGCAGATACTAGCTAAATCGATCGGGATGCTTGATGAGAAACTCAACGTTAATGTGAATCACCAGGGCACAGCTAAGGTTGTGATGTACTTCCCAGACAACAAGCGCGGGCCTGAAGGGACTGGCGATGACGGATCAGACAAAGGAAGCAAGGAATAGCTTAGGACATTTTGAGGACTGCAACTATTGGGACTGGCCTGATCTCAGCAAGTGTAACTGTGCAGCAGGTCTGGCAGGTGCAAACAATGGAGCAGGACCCTATCAGATTTCTCCTATACCTCTGCGCGATCACTTTGCTTGTGCTGTTACTCCATCTGACGAGGAAGCTTTGAACCTTGCGATGGCAGAGTTTAACGCCACAAACGCGATACACCTAGTCAACAAGAAACAGGCGCCAACTATCGGAGATATTATCATAGCTAGAGCGAGGCTGAGGTATATCGAGGCAGACGCGATGATTGAGGTGAGGAAAGCAAAGCCAGAGACGAGACGCAGCGAGGAAGCAAAAGAGAACCCAGAGCAGACCTGATGCCAGGGTTTCAATCCGATAACGTCTATTCTAAATACTGGTCAACAGGCCCCGAGCACATAGACGCAGCGATGCATGATCCCAACCCTAAGCCAGGGCGCGTCAAAACAGTCCAAGATATGAGCGAGCAAGAGATCGAACAGCTAGAGCAGCAGTATGGGTGCAAGGTAAACAGGAACCCTCTCACACCTGACACTGATGTCTGAGCTAGTAGAGTTCAGGCCGCAACCTGGGCCTCAGACTATCTTTGCAGCAACGCCTGCAGACATTGCGATATTCGGAGGAGCTGCAGGCCCTGGTAAGAGCTGGAGCTTAGTCTATGACCCTCTGAGGTGGGTATCGCTCGAGGGATTCACGGCAGCGCTATTCAGACGCACTACAAAGCAACTCAAAGGAGGCGGGTCTGTCTGGGAGGAATCGCAGAAACTCTATCCTCACATGAATGGGCTACCTAGAGAGGGATCGCAACTTGACTGGAGATTCCCGTCAGGCGCCACGATAGAGTTCTCTCACCTCCAGCACGAGGTGGATAAGTTCAGCCACAAGAGCAAGCAGTATGCATACATTGGATTTGATGAGGTGACGGATATCACTGAGGGTCAATTCTGGTATCTGCTATCACGTAACAGATCGATGTGCGGAGTGTCCCCATACGTGAGAGCAGCAACTAACCCTGATCCCGATTCCCATATCAGAAAGCTCATTGACTGGTGGATCGACAAGGAAGGGTATCCGATCCCAGAGCGCTCAGGTGTGTTGAGATGGCTGGTCAGAATCAATGACGAGTTGACCTGGGCAGACACGAGGGAGGAGCTATATAGCCAGTTCTCCTATGTGCCGAGGAAGGACTTGGCTCCCAAGTCTCTGACATTCATTCCAGCTAAGCTTGACGATAATGTGATCCTGAACAATGCTGATCCAGGCTACAGGGCAAACCTGTTAGCCATGCACGAGATTGATCGCATGATGTTACTTGGCGGCAACTGGAACGTTAGAGCAGCCTCTGGTGATTTCTTTAAGCGTGACAGAGTTGAGATAGTTGATGAGGCGCCTGATAATCTGGTTGAGGTAGCTCGAGGCTGGGATAAGGCAGCAAGCAAACCCTCTCCTGAGAATCTGAACCCTGACTATACTGCAGGCGTGAAAATGGGCAGGGCTCCTAATGGGCAGATATTCATTCTGGATGTGCGCAGGGTGCGTGAGGATCCGTTAGAGGTTGAGAAGTTGATACTCAGCACAACAAAGCAGGACGGGAAAAAATGCAAGGTTGCTCTCTGGCAGGACCCTGCACAGGCTGGCAAGTTTGACGTTGCTCACTTCACTCGCTTGCTCATGGGTTATGTTGTGGAAACACACAGAGCCACAAAGAACAAAGTCACGTTTGCAAAGCCATTCAGCTCTCAATGGCTTGCGGGTAACGTCAAGCTGGTCAGAGGCCCCTGGAATGATGCATACCTCAACGAGCATGAGGCTTTCCCGTCAGATTCTGATAACGTAAAAGACGATCAGGTTGACGCATCAAGCGCTGCACATATGACGATCAGCAAGAGTCTATCGGGACTAGCTGCGTTGGAAGCTCTGACAAGGATGTGAGGCAATCATGGCCAATGCAAACGAGAACCAGACACCTCTGATCGAGGTCAAAACAGACGCCTGGGAGAACATAACGACGGCTCTCGGTACGTCCAGAGACAAGCGCACAGGCGGGAGAGTTATCCGGGCTGCTCCTAACGTCACCTACAAAGAGAACGAAGATCTCTATTACTCAAGCGACCTAGCAGCAACTGCTGCAGAGCTGCCAGCTAGAGAAATGGTTAGAGCCTGGATCACAGTCAAGGCAAACGATCAGACAACTATCGACGATGACTCGAGCAGGACAGAGACAGAGGAAGCTAGCACAGAGGAGAAAGTCTCTCTGGGTAATAAGATCCTCAACAGGCTCGAGGAGCTTGAGGCACAGGCTAAGGTGTTTGAGTCGATCGTCTGGGCTAGGGTGTTTGGTGGCTCAATGCTGTTTCTTGGCGTGGATGACGAAGGAGGAGACAACCCAGAGGCGTTAGCTGAGCCCTTGGACGATAGCAGGATCCAGTCATTCGATCACATAACTGTGTTTGATCGCTGGGACCTGAACATCCACAAGCGCTATCAGGATCCGCGTGAGGACAAGTTCGGCCAGCCTGAGCTGTACCGGATAGTCCCAACAGCAACAGACGGAGAGATTGCACCAGGGACAGACCTGATACACGAGACGCGGTTTATTAGGTTTGACGGAGCACTCACCAATAGACGCAGGATGAGAGAAAATGGAGGCTGGGCAGACTCGATCTATGCACGCACGCAGGATCTGATTCGAGACTTTGACATTGCCTGGCACGGTATCGCCAATCTGTTGCAGGACTTCTCTCAAGCAGTCTTTAAGATGCGAGGACTGAGAGACGCTATCCTCTCGGACAAGGACGATCTAGTCCTGCGCAGGATGACGCTGATCGATCAGTGCCGAGCCAGCATGCGTGCAGTCCCTCTAGACGCAGAGGATGAGGATTTTGACCGGAAAGCAACGCCAGTCTCTGGGATGCCTGAGCTTATGGATCGATTTGCTCTGCGGATGTCTGCTGCTTTCCGTATGCCGGCAACGCTTCTATTTGGTCAGTCCCCTGCAGGAATGCAGGCAACAGGCGCCAGCGATATCAGATTCTTTTACGATCAGATATCAGCTCAGCAGGAGAGCACACTCAGGCCTAAGCTCGAGAGACTGATCAAGCTGGTGATGTTGGACAAGTCAGGCCCGACAAAAGGGTCAGAGCCTGATGACTGGTCTTTTAGCTTCAATCCTCTATTTCAGTTGACAGAGCTTGAGCAGGCAGACCTCAGACTCAAGAACGCGCAGACCGATCAGATCTACCTGACAGAAAGTGTTGTGTCTGAGGAGGAGGTTGCGTTCTCACACTTTGGCGGAGACAAATATTCGTCCGAGATCGTGCTAGATATCGAAAAGAGGAATGAGGATAAATTAGCTGATGACGTTGAGCCGGAGATCATGCAAGTTATTGACCCTGCAGCTGCAGGTGTCTTTCCCTCCCCTGTAGGCCAACCTGCAGAAGTCCAGGCGCCTGCAGCTGCTCAACCTCCCCAGCCTCCGCCACAACCCAACAGCAACGAGCCAGAGCAGGATGAGACCTAGCTGTGTCCTCGCTGATCCTCAACTCAAAGCCTGTGCCTCAGATCCTTGCTACCAAGGAGAATGAGCGCAAGGCTAAGGGGCGCAAGGGTAGGCTCAGGCTCAGGCGCCCTCCTAAGCAGAGGACACCGATCACGCAAGAGCGAGAGTTCAGGAGCAGCATCCTCAAGTCCCTCAGGAGGCTGCGTGATCTGGTCAATACACTTCTGCTCCCTAGGTTGTCTGAGCTTGAGAGAGACGCTCTAGTTGAGGATGAGGCGCGCAGGTCTGACGTTGAGAGTTGGCCCGAGACACTGCGCAGGATTATGGAGTCAATCAATGCTGGGGTATCTGATCGAGAGATCCAGACAGCTGCTCAGGCTGCTACTCAGCAAGTGTCTGCCGTCAACAGCGAGAGGATCGCGAGACAACTCAGATCTGTTCTAGGCGTTGATGTCCTGGCTGCAGATCCGGCTCTCGGTGCAACAGTGCAGGCGTCAATCAACGAGAGTGTGGGCCTTATCAAATCGGTTGAGTCGAAATACCTCGAGGAGGTTGAGGGGACTGTCCTGCGTGCATTCAGAACAGGACAGAGAGCCTCTAGCGTTGCTCCTGAGTTGGCTCAGCGCTTCAAAGTATCCGAGAGAAAAGCTGCGTTTATAGCTCGAGATCAGGTTCTCAAGCTCAACGGAGACCTTACGCGCAACAGGCAAACAGCTGCTGGCATTCCGTCCTATATCTGGCGTACGTCTCTAGACGAGAGAGTTAGGCCCGATCACGCAGAGCTAGAGGGTTCTAAGCAATCCTGGGATGATCCACCGATAGTTGATAGTAGGACAGGACGCACAGCGCACCCAGGCGGAGACTTTAATTGCAGGTGCACAGCTGAGCCTGACATTGACGCATTGCTCGGACCTGAGTAGACATACCTTGACGCCAGATCCTTTTCTGGACACAATCACAACATAATGGGTAATAGGTGTTGACATGACAGTCAGGCGCTATGACTCCTCTGCACTCGGGAACACAGAGATCCTCCCTAACGGTTATCTGAGATGTGACGCTAGGATGACGCGGGTAGGTGTGTTTGCGTACCTGAACAAGGACGGCTCACTCAGGAATGAGTTGAGGCTACCCTCAGAGGTGTTCAACCCAGACTCAATGCAATCGTTTGAGGACTGCTCACTCACTAACGATCATCCGAGAGAGCCTCTCAACAGCAAGAACACTCAGAAATACTCCTGCGGTCATATCCGCAATGTGAAGCAGGATGAGGAATTCCTAGCCAGCAGAGTTACAATCACTGCACATGACGCAATCAAGGCAGCACAGGCAGGAAAAAAAGAACTCTCTTGTGGATACAACTGCGATCTAGAAATCGAGCCAGGCGTTACCTCAGGAATAGATGGGATCCCTGATGGCTTGCGCTATGATGCGATCCAGAGGAATATACGCGGGAATCATTTGGCCATAGTATCGAGAGGCCGCGCAGGGTCTGATGCTAGTCTTAGACTTGACGCAGACGATCGAGTTATGGTTGACGAGACAACTATCAAGCCAGAACAGCTTACGCTTTTACCGGAGGTAAAAACCATGAAGTTCAAGATCGACGGCATTGAGTATGAGATTGAGGACGGACCTGCGGCGCAAGCTGTTGTGAAGATCATTGCGCACAATGACGAGCTGATCAGCAAGTCTGCTGAGGGTGAGAAGGCTGTTGCTACGGAGAAGGCCCGAGCAGACAAGGCCGAGGAAGATCGTGATGCTGCCAACAAAGCACGCGATGACGCAGCCAGCCCAGACGCTATCAGCAAGGCTGTTAGTGCTCGCGTTGCCCTGGTTCAGGATGCTGTCAAGATCCTTGGAGACAAGGACAAGGACGGCAAGGATATCAAGTTTGATGAGATGTCCGACCTTGAGATCATGAGTGCTGTTGTTCTCAAGACTTCTCCTAAAGCTCAGGAGCGCATTGACTCGCTCGAGGGTGACGCAAAGGAGATCTATTTGCGTGCTCGATACGATCAAGCAATCGAGAGCTTTGAGCCTGAGAAACCAGGCAACAAAGGCCTCGAGAACCTGCGACGCCTGACGAATGACACGAATGACGATCCTGAGAATCGCACAGACGCAGAGGGCGCTCGTCTCAGGATGATCAAAGAGAACAAAGAACGCGGACTCAGACCAATTGGCAAGCAAGCCAACTAGACAAGCCATTGAACACTCACAGGAGCTGAGAAAATGACGCAGACCACGTACAACACCCAGGCCCCTCTAGCGTTTGCTGGCTTGCTAGGTGACCCGAACAAGGACGCCTACATCCGCAGCATGACAAACGAGGACGCCGCTGTTGCTCCATTCGGGCTAGGCTATGCCGAGGGAACCGATCCTGCAGTGCAGTTTGCTGCCTTCTCTGGCGCAGGTGTTTTCGCCGGGATCCTTGCGCACCGACACCAGACCCAGGTGCGTGCTCAGTTTGGACCCGGAGGGACTCTGGGGACTACGGGCATCCAGGAGAATGAGGTTGGCGATATCGTCACAAAGGGTCGTGTCTGGGTTGAGGTTGATGAGGCAGTGACGGCAGGAGGCGCGGTGTTTGTGCGTCACACCACTGCAGACATTGGCAAGTTCAGGACGGACATTGACGGAGGAGACGCGCAGGAAGTCCTGGGCGCAGTATTCCGTAGTACCACAGCAGGCGCTGGGCTCGCTCTGGTTGAACTCAACACTCCATAGTCAAACGAGGACTAGGCGACAAAACACACACAGGAGCTAGAATCATGCCCGAAAGAATCGATCACCTAGCACTCGTTCAGCGCTTCGACGCTAACGAAGCAGCCTTTTTTGCTCGGGAGTTGGAAGCACTCAAGGCGAAAACCTTTGACATCCGATACCCCAACCTGCGCGCACGTGACTTTGTGCCTGTTGACGGATCTGCAGGTGCTGGAGCTACGTCTGTCACCTACCACCAGATGGATCGGGTAGGCCGCGCAAAGATCGTGAGCCCAAACGCTAAGGATGTGCCGCGCGTTGATGTGCTCGGGAAAGAATTCAATCGGCCCGTACGTGCCTGGGCAGACGCCTATGGTTGGACGATCTTCGAAGTCCAGTCTGCTGCTATGGCTCGTCGCAACCTCAACGGGATGCGAGCCTCTGCCGCGCGTCGCGCGATTGAGGAAGGCCTTGACGAGACAGCGGCGATCGGCGCTCCTGCCTACGGCATTGCAACGGGTCTGACGAATGACGCAAACGTAGCTGTCACTGCGGCAACTGGCGCCTGGACGGGCCTCACTGCAGACCAGATCATTGCTGATGTCTCGCTAGCTGTTGGGCGTATCGTCACTGCAAGCAATGGGATCTTCAAGGCGAACACGATCGTTTTGCCTGACGCTGCACACTCGTACATTGCGACAACTCCGCGATCGACCGTAAGCGACACAACGATCCTCGAGTTTATCCTGCGATCATTCCCGTTTATCACGGCCATTGAGCCCTGGTATCGGATGACTACGGCAGGCGCTGCTGGTGTTACCCGCATGCTCACCTATCAGCGCGATCCTGATGTTGTATTCCAGGACATCACTCAGGAGTTCACTCAGCTTCCGGTGCAAGAGCAGGGCTTTGAGTTTGTAATCAACGCCTTTGCTCAGACCGCAGGGACTGCCGTGACATATCCTGCTGCTCTGGATTACGTTGACGGACTCTAGAAACCACTGGGCACCAAAAAAGGGAAGGTAGTCCAATGCCGATCGTTAGGAATCGCAAAGGCGCTAACGTCAACTTGCAGTCTGGCAAGATTCTAGTTGAGTTCAAGTCTGGGGATCACGAGTATGGTCAGGACCTGCTTGATGGGCTCGATATGTCTCGCGCAGTCATTCGAGCTTATTTTGACGGACCTGATCCTGTTCTCTCTGTTCTCAATGGGTCTGATACAGTGCCTGAGGCAACTCAGGAGCCAGAGGATCCAGAGATCACGATAGACGAGCCTGAGGAGCCATTGCCAACTAAGGCAGTTGAGCTGGCTGCAGCTCTCAAGACTTGCAATGATGTTGAGCTGCTCAAGAACCTTGCCGAGAATGACGAACGATCAACGGTATGCAACGCAGCGTTAAAGCGTCTTGAGGTCTTAGGGATCGACATAGACGCATAGGTCAGAACATGGCGATTACAGTCCAGACGATACGTGATCGCTTGCCTGAGTTCTGCGACACTGACAACGATCTGATCCAGTCTGCAATCACTCAAGCTGAGGGTTGTATCAATACGCCAGAATGGGGAGAGAACCGAGCAGAGGAAGCAGCGATCTATCTCGCCGGTCACTTCCTGGCAGCACGCAGCAAGGGTAACGCGCTTGCCTCTGGTCCTATTGCCTCTCAGTCAGAAGGCAGTCTCTCCGTCTCTTATGCCGTCTCTGACGCCTTTAAGAACTCTGTCTATGGGTCCACTGCCTATGGCCGTATGTTTCTCGAGCTAAGGCGCACCGCATGGCCGTCTAGAGTGATCTGATGGCTGAGCAGGGCAGAGTCATTATCAAGGACAGGGGCCTCAAGCAGATATTCAGCAATGCCGTGAGTGTCAACGGAATGAAGATCGCCGTAGGCATTCAGGGGCCTGAGGCTGGAGCTGTTGAGCATGATGAGACAGACCTCAGCAACGTTGAGCTTGGAGTTGTGCACGAGTTTGGAACTGCAGGCGTTAGCCTAGGCAGATCTGGTGCAACGTCTGGAGGCATACCAGCTAGATCGTTTATCCGGTCAACCTTTGATCAGAAACAGAAGCGCTGGCTGGCTCTCATGGCAAGAGCTGCAAAGGTTCTCTATAGCGAGAAAGTGTTGAACCCTAGGCAGGTGCTGGGCGTTGTGGGGGAGAAAGCCAAGTCCGATATCATCAGGACGATCAACAAAGGCATACCGCCTGCTCTGGTGCCGTCAACAATCAGGCGCAAGGGCTCGAGCAAGCCTCTGATTGACACTGGGCAACTCAAGGCCTCTATTACCTGGGCAATCAGAAAATGAGTATTGAATCAGTCCTTGAGAATTTTGCTGTTGATTTCGACGTGATACGTCAGGCCCCTCTCGATAGGGTCAAAGGCAGAGTTGTTGAGGTAGGCTCAGGGAGTTTGTTCAGGGCTCGAGGGTCAATCCAGCCAGCAACGCCTAAGGATCTGCAGAGACTCCCAGAGGGTCAGAGGACAGACGGATCGATAGTCATTTACACTGACTGTGAGCTACTCACTGGAGACGCACCAGGCACGAGAGCCGATCACGTGATACCTTGCGGATCTGCCTACAATGGGATTGAGTTTGAGATACAATCCCTAGAGATATGGCCGAGACATAGGAAGTACATTGCGATCAAGGTTGGGCAGTAATGGCTATTGACCTGGATACACCTATCTCATGGCAGACAGTTGAGGATGCTCTGTATGACTGGGTGCACAATGTCCTAGGGATCAATGTGCAATGGGCAAATCAGGCAGAGCCTCAGAGTGAGTATCCTTTCGTGCTTCTGTCTATCGAGGGTCCGACAGAGATAGGCACAGGGGATGAGAAGCGGATCTCCGAGAAACTAGACGATGTTGGAGCTGGCCTAGACCTGTTTGAATATGAGCACAGAGGACAGAGAGAGATCACGTTTGAGGCTCAGATCAATGTAGGCCCACCTCAGAACCAGGATCCCAGGTGTCACGGCAAGGCGCTAGCGAGCAAGCTCCTGGCTAGTCTCAACCTGCAGGAATACTGGATCCCTCTCGATACTGCAGGCCTGTCTGTGATTGCTCCTCTACCTATAACTGACGCTAGCTTGACAGTTGCCGATATGTTTATTGACAGGCGAGTATTTGAAGTCAGATTCGGGTTGGCCTCCTCAGTCACTGAGGATATAGAAATCATTCAGAAGGCAGAAGTTACAGGGACAGTATCAGGAACATTTGACGGGAATCCTTTGACAGTAGGACCGATCGATATAGACTCTACTGTGTAACCTGGAGGCTCAAATCATGTCATTGCAAAACATCGTCAACGTTACAATCACCAGAGCAACTGCTGCACTGACTCGAGTAGGTTTCGGCACTCCGCTGCTTATGGTTACCCATGATGTGATCCCGGATGTTGCTAAGCTGTACGGTAGCCCTGATGAGATGATCACAGACGGGTTTACAACCTCTGACCCAGCGCTTGTGCTTGCTCAAGCAATGTTTGCGCAGGACCCTAAGCTGCCGCAGTTTGTCCTCGGCAAGCGCACGAGACAACCCACAAAGATCGTGGGAATGACTCCTATCTCTCCCGTTGTTGCCTCAACGCTCTATCGGCTCACAGTCAACGGGACTAATTTTGACTTTACCTCAGACTCAACGCCTACCGTCTCAGAGATCACAGCAGGCCTTGCTGCAGCCATTGATCAAGACGCCTGGGTCACTCTGACTCCGTATGTTGTTGGGGATCACGTGATCAACAATGGGCGAGTCTATATCTGCGTCACTGCTGGCACGTCAGGCGCAACAGGCCCGACCGGCATAGGTGACGGACAGACAGACGGCTCAGTTGTTTGGGATCATCAGGGCCTGCAGCAGAATCTGCGAGCAGTAGACAACACCACAGACGTTGATGTGCAGGCTGCTGCAACGCCTGGTGGAATCGCCCAGGCTGATATTCCTTTCGGTCTGGCGTTTGATAAGACGCTCTTTGATGCAAAGGACGCAACGCCTGATCCAGGGATCGCCGCAGACCTCACTGACATCCGCAACGTAATAGATGACTGGTATCTAGTTACGGGTGACTGGACGGGAGAAGCAGAGGCTGTTGCTATGGCAACAGTGATTGAGACCCTGCAGCGTGCTCACCTCTGGAGCTGCCAGGACACAGATGTCCTTGATTCAGCTGTTACCACTGACGTTGCTAGCGTAATGAATGGCAGTGCTTATGAGCGCTCTGGTATGCTCTGGCACTCAACGCCTGCAACTGGAGCTGTAGCTGGCTGGGTTGGCAAGGTGTTGCCTGATGATCCTGGTGAGTCTACCTGGAAATTCAAGACCATTGCAGGCCAGGCCTTTGATACCTTTACTGAGGGTCAACTCACTGCGCTCATTGCCAAGAAAGCAAACCATTACATCCGAGTTGCTGGTCAGAACATGACCGCAGAGGGTGTTATGCATCAAGGTGAGTTTATCGACACTGTGCGCGGCCTTGACTTTGTTGCTCAACGCATTGCAGAGGATGTCTATGGCGTACTAAAGGCCGCCAAGAAAATCCCCTACACAGATCAGGGAGCTGCCTCGCTACAGTCTGCAGTTAATGCCCGCTTAGTATCCGCAACGGTTCCTGGAGGAGGCTCAGGCCAGATCTTTGCTACAGACCCTGCGCCAACAACTAGCGTCACTCTGGTTGCAGATATCCCAGCAGCCACTAGAGGCACTCGAGTATTGCCAGATATCACGTTTAGCGCGACACTCGCAGGCGCAGTGCACAACGTTGAGGTGACGGGTTCTGTTTCTCCGTAACACACGCACAAGCTAATCTAACTGGAGGCTCGAGAGATGGCAGCTACATACAACCCTAAGAAAGTCCTGGCCACGTGGGGAGCTATCCTGTTCGATGGATATGCGGATGGAGTATTCCTCGAGGCTGAGCGCAACAACGATAGCGTCAACCTTGCCGTAGGTTCTGCAGGCAACGCAGCGCGAGCTATCAGTAACGATAGGTCTGGGATCATCACAGTCACGTTGCTGCAATCCTCACTGATCAACGCAGCGCTCTCTGCTGCATACAAACTGGATGAGTTGTCAGGTGACGGAGTGTTTCCATTCTTCATCAAGGATCTGTCAGGCGTTGATCTCGTGTCTGCTGAGAGCGCCTGGATCCAGAAACCCTCCCCAGCCAGCTACGGGCGAGAGGTTGAAAATCGAGTCTGGATCTTTGAGACTGATGTCCTAGACATCATTGTAGGCGGTATTCCCTGATCCAACTAACATAACGGGCAAACCAAAAAAGGGATCGGTATGTCACAGCGCACAAGCGAAAAGACCACAATTGAGGGTGTTGAGTTTGAGGTATTCATGCTCGATCCCTTTGCTGCAGATTCAATCCTGCATGATCTGGCTCACATACTAGGCCCCTCTGTTGGGGACTGGTTCGGAGCACTAGCAAAGAAAGAACTATCTGGAGAGAAGTCTGCAGGTATCCAGGAGGGTTTAGCTGGAGCTGTTGGCGGTATCTTTCGCAGGCTCGAGCACTCAAAGACAAAGCAGATCATGGAGACGCTAGCTTCTGTCACTGTGTGTGACGGAGGCAAGCTCAAAGACACCTACGCGATAACATTCCAGGGACGGATCGGGCTCATGTATAAATGGGCAGGGTTCGCTCTAAAGGTTCAATATCAGGATTTTTTCGACTCAGCTCCAGCCGTTATCGATCAATTAAAAGGCCTGCTGGCAGCTGCTCAATCAGAATCCCAGATCACCTGATCCCTCATTGGCCTATTCTGAGGCTGGTCAAATCCAACATTGCACGGTATCGAGAGATCCTCGAGTTCTGGGATATCTGCGATGTAATGCGCGCCAATGAGATTCTTGATATACAAGATGATGTAGAGTTTAAACGCAATCAAGAGTTAGAACGCAACGCGCGCAAAGCCAGGGGACGCAGATGATAGTCAGAGAGTTAGTTGCTGTCCTAGGTTTCAAGACAGATAAGAAAAGTCAGAAGGAAGCTGAGACAGGTGTCTCAAAGCTCGTTAGCGTTGCAAAGCTAGCTGCTGTTGCCTTTGCTGGCATCAAGGCTGCTGGGATAGTCAAAGGGATTGCAGACGAGACGAGAGCGCTAGGCGATCGTCTCGATAAGGTATCACAGCAGATAGGCGTAGGGACGCAAGCACTGCAGGAGCTTGAGTTTGCTGCTGGGCTAGCTGGTGCATCCTCGTCAGACCTGCAGACCTCTCTCAGGATATTAGCCCGCAATGCGCTAGAGGCTGCTCAGGGCTCAAAGGAGTTTCAGAAGGACTTTCAGAGGCTGGGGGTTTCAGTCAAGGATGGATCTGGCCAGCTCAAGTCAACTGACGTTCTGCTCACTGAGCTTGCAGACGGAATGCAGAACCTAACGTCAGACACTGAACGCACAGCGCTTGCTCAGTCACTGCTAGGTAGATCCGGTGCAACGCTTCTCCCTCTACTCAAGCAAGGCACAGCTGCGATTGAGGCACAGAGGGAGGAGGCTCGAGAGCTAGGACTGCTTGATGAGGACCTGATCAGAGCCTCTGTGAAGCTGACAGACAACCAGCTTAGACTCGCTAAAGCTTACAACGTGATCAAGTTCTCGATCGCCAAGGGTATCCTGCCTGCATTCAATGAGATGACAGAGCAGACGATCGCATTTCTGAAAGCCAATAAGGACATAATCAAGGAAAAGGTTGGGGCATTCTTCAAGGGTCTAGGTCGTATCATTGTCGCGATCAACAAAGTGATCGGCGATATCGTCTCAGGCGTAATCAATTGGGCGCGCAACCTAGATCCCGTTGCTACCAAGTTTCTAAAGCTGGGCCTCATTGCTGCAGGCCTTGCTCTGCTGCTGCTCCTGCCTGGAGCGTCAATCATAGCGCTGATCGCTCTGGTGGGCCTCATTATCGAGGACTTTCAGACATGGAGGGAGGGAGGCCTATCCCTCACTGGCGCCCTGATTGCTGCGTTTGATCAATGGATGGATCAGTTTCCAGGATTGAAGGCAGGGCTCACTGCGATCCTTGATGTGTTTATGACGGTATTTGACACAATGAAGGATCTGGTTTTCACGTTTATCCAGTTCTTTATTGATATATTCACAGGTGACAGCATCACAGGCGCCCTCAGCAAAATGGGGGAGAACGTTCTAGCAGCTCTCAAGCCTATCCTGGATCCGTTGTCAGAGATCTTTGGTTTCCTCGGAGGCAACATTGCGAGCAAGCTCAAAGGCCTCACTGTTGATGTGTTTGGTGAGGGACCTGCTGCGCGTCCTGCAATAGGTCCTGCTGCTGCAGGCGGAGGGACATCAATCAACTCATCACCAAACACCTCGGTTGAGGTGACTATCAACGGAGCAACGGATCCTGCAGCTGTGCAGCAAGGCCTCAAGCAGACTATCCAGGATACTATGGAACAAGAGCGCAGACAGACCCTCAATCAGCTGACAACAGTAGGTGCAACGCGATGACTATCTCAATGATGGCAAAGCGTCGCCAACCTGTATCCCTCAACGATCCGCTTGACGAGGAAGTAGGGATCACGCTGTTTAAGTTTGACGCCTCGATATCAGAGAATTACAGCAAGCAAGCAGTCCTGACTGATCATCCTGTAGAGGAGGGCGCCGATATCTCCGATCACGTGCGCTCCCTGCCCGAGGAAGTAGAGATCAATGGATGGGTATCAAATAACCCGATCATTGCAGCAGCATCGATTAGAGAGGGATCTCCTCCCAGGAGCATAGCCGAGGATGCTTATGGTGAGCTGCGCAGAATCATGGATGAGAGGGTTCCCGTCAGGCTCGTCACTGCCCTAAGAGAGTTTGACAATATGATCCTGACTTCGATCAGCGTAGTCAGAAACAAGGACACAGGAAGGATCATAGACGCAACGATCAAGCTGAGAGAGTTGATCATTGCAACAACCGAGACAACTGACGCACCAGAGCCTGAGCAATCGAACCGTAAAAAGAAACAGAACAAGGGGAAACAGACAGGCAAGGAAGCAACCGATCAGCAGAACACAAGCATCGTAGGATCTTTAACGGGCGTTGCTGGGTGAGGTAACTATGGCTCTAATCATACCCGCGAGATCAGACACTGCCACATACATATTCACGATTGAACTCGAGGGAGCGATCTATCAGTTTCGCATGCAGTTCAATGATCGGGATCAGTCCTGGTTCTTTGACATCCTGGACGTTGACGGCAACGTGATTAGGCAAGGCGTCAAGGTTGTCGCTAACTGGCCATTGCTCAGACTCGTTGCGAGTGAGCTTAGGCCTCCTGGTGAGCTGTACGCTGTTGATCTAACAGGAGAGGCAAGGCGAGCAGGAGTTGAGGACCTAGGGAGTGAGATCCTGTTTGTGTACCTACCAGAGGCAGAAGTTCCTGATCCGTTGTTCCCTGTGCTCACATGACAGACCTGATTGACAGAGAAGTACTCATCAACGCTGGAGGCTTGAGGATCGCTAGTCGTTCCAAGTCAGGCAGAGGAAAGCCTATCCTGCGCGTCTCGTTTAAGATCACTAAGACGCTACAGAAGGAACCAAACGTTGCAGAGGTGACTATCTGGAATCTAGCCCAGGACTCACGAAGCGCGTTGCAGGAGAAAGGGATCCTCACAGAGATTGAGGCCGGATACTTTGACAACACCTCCCTGATCTTCAAAGGCGATCTAGACTATGGCGCCACAACGAGAGACGGGGCTGATTGGATCACAACGCTGCAGAGCAGTGACGGGAGTAGGCAATATCGGTCCTCAAGGATCAACCTGTCCTTTGACAAAGGGACGGCAATGGGTGACGCGCTTAGGACAGCTGCAGAGGCTATGGGTCTGGGCCTGGGCAACATTACAGACGAGCTGGGCAAAGGACTGCCGAGAGAATCAGCAACTGAGTTCGTCAAGGGTCTTGTTCTCAGTGGCAGAGCGCCCGAGCAGTTTGACAAGATCGTCAAGCGTGCAGGATTCAACTGGAGTATCCAGGACGGACAGGTGCAAATCACGAGAGCTGGGGGAGTAGTCAATCCTAATGAGGTCATAGTGCTGCAGCCTGGATCAGGGCTGATAGGTAGCCCGGAGAGAGGTGAGGACGGCATAGTCAAAGCAACAGCACTCCTGCAGCCTGAGCTATTGCCTGGCAAGAAAGTACAGATCAGAGCAGTCAAACGAGATGACAAGTTTGAGGTTGACGGGTTTTATCGGATAGAGAAGTTGGACATAGTTGGGGACACTGGTGGGGGTGAATGGTATTCAATTATAGAGGCTAAGCCTTTATGATACTGTGACACTCAGGGGATCCATATGGCTAGCGAGACAAGCAGAACTCCAAGCATGGCAGAGCTATTGAGAGCTGCTATTGAGGCTCGTCTCCTTGATGTGCATACCTCGATCCCTGGCAGAGTCGAGAAAGTCGAAACAGCTACACAGACAGTTGATGTCAAGCCATTGATCAAGAGACTATTCGCGAATGAGGATGGCTCTGAGGTTTCTGAGAGCCTGCCTATTATCCCTCGCGTGCCTCTTGCATTCCCTCGAGCTGGCAAGTTCTTTATTACATGGCCGATCAAAAAAGGGGATCTCGTTGAGCTGGTATTCACTGAAACAAGCAGGGATGCCTTCAAGGCTGGTGATGCCGAGGAGACGGACCCGGATGACTTTCGCAGGTTCGATATCACAGACGCAGTTGCATATCCGTCTGGCTATCCTGAGAGCAAGGCGCTTAAGGATTTCGATCCTGATGATCTTGTTGTTGGGATTGAGAACGGCGTTCAGATCCATATCAACGAGTCTGGAGAGATTCACTTAGGCAGTAAGACTGCAGCAGACGCTCTAGCGCTTGCGTCAAAGGTTGAGGCCGGACTGCAGGACATAGTTGACGCAATCAAGGCCGGAGTCCCTGGAGCATCAGACGGAGGCGCAGCGCTGCAGACAACAATCGTTGCGGCATTGACGGATCCCGTTGCAGCTGTTGGTTCAACCATAGTTAAGGCTGAGTGATGGCAGACCTGAGACTGACAGATACTGGCGATCTGTACATAGGCGATGACGGAGATCTAGAGATCATCACAGGCCTTGACGCAATCAGGCAGGATCTGACCCTCCGCTTGCAGACATTCAGGGGAGAATGGTTTCTCGACGAGCGAGTAGGGATCCCCTACTTCCAGGACATCCTAGTCAAGTCACCTGACATCAATGTCATAAGATCGATATTCAGAGAGGCTATCCTCACAACTGACGGAGTTGTTGCGATAGACGATCTGACCCTTGATTATGAGGGCGCAACGAGAAAGCTCAGCATATCGTTTAGTGCTCAGACAACCTCAGGAACACTCACTTTTGAGCGAGAGCTAATCATCCCTCAACCATAGGTGCACTCATGGCGTTTGGCGTTACAGACGAAGGATTTGCTCAGAAGGAACTGGACGATGTTGAGGGAGAGGTCAAAGACGATCTGCGCAGCTCGTTTGGTCAGCAGACTAACCTGCTAGCAACGTCTGTATTTGGGCAGATCACAGGCATATTCTCAGACAAGATTGCAGAGCTATGGGAAGTCCTGACTGCTGTCTACCGCTCAGCCTACCCAGACTCAGCAACAGGGGACGCCCTAGATAACGCTGCAGCCTACACAGGTGCAGAGAGGCTAGTTGCTCGCAAGTCAACGATCACGCTTGACCAGATCAGCCTAGACGGAGGGATAACGCTCCCTGTTGGCCGGATCGTGTCTGTTGGCGCAGCTGGTAACCGCTTCGTTACAACTGCAGCTGTGACCAATGCAGCAGGCTTTCAGGCTACCGTCTCAGTTGAGGCTGAGAGCGAGCAGACAGGCCCTGTGACAGGATTCTCAGGCACAGTTGACACAATCGTGACGCCCGTCTCAGGCTGGAGCGCTCAGGCAGCTCTAACGTGCGCTAGCGCAGAGACATACAACCTATCAGGTGGAGAGACCCTCACAGTCAAGGTTGACGAGGGGACAACCCAGACAGTCAACTTTATCGGCGGAGACTTCGGGACGCCCGGAGCAGCTACAGCTGCAGAGGTTGCAGCCAGGATCACAACTGACCTGACAGGCGCAGCTGCCTTTGCTGCAGGGACCAGAGTCAGGATTGAGTCAGACCTGAACGGCTCAGGGAGCGCTATCCAGGTCACAGGCGGGACAGCAAACTCAGAGCTGGGATTTGACACAACGCTAGTGAAAGGATTCAACTCAGAGGACGCGATCATAGGCTCTGACGTTGAGACTGACTTTGCGTTCAGGCTCAGACGCGAGCAGCTTATCAGAGCTACAGGCGCAGCTACCGTTGAGGCTATCCTCTCCAAGGTCCTGCAGGTCACTAACGTTGATGAGGTCTTTGTATTTGAGAACCCAACAGAGACAACTGACCCTAGTGGTGTCCCTCCTCATGCGTTTGAGGTTGTTATCAGAGGCCCGTCTGCCATTGACGCAGAGGTAGCTCAGGCGATCTTTGACGCAAAGCCAGCAGGGATCCAGGCGTACGGCTCAACAGTTGAGGTCATAGTTGACTCGCAGGGATTCAATCACAGCATTGGGTTTAGCCGAGCAACAGAGGTTGATATCTATATAGACATTGATCTCACAGTAAACACTGACCCAGCAGCTGGGCCTATCTATCCAGTTGACGGAGACGCACAGGTTGAGATTGCTCTCGCTGCTGCCGGTAACGCGCTGGGCATTGGCAGAGACGTTATCTCAGAGGCTATCAAGTGTAAGGCATTCGACGTTGATGGAGTCATTGACATAACAGACTTCGATATAGGCATAGCACCTGCGCCTGTTGGGGACGCTAACATCACGATCCAAAACAGAGAGATCGCTGTGTTTGACACTGGCGATATCGTGGTAAACAGCTAATGGCAGAGCTTACTAAAAAGACAACTCACACAGCAGAGGCGCTGGATCATCTGCTCGAGGTGTTGAAGGGTAAGCCTGACCTTGCAGCTTTCATCGCTCCATTTATCGATCAGATCCAGGACGCAGAGAACGCAGCCTTTGAGCTGATTGACGAGCGCACCATTGACGCCGCAGTAGGCGTTCAGCTTGACGGCATAGGCCAGATCATAGGCGAGACTCGAGACGGCAGAACTGACGATGATTATCGCGCAGGGCTCAAAGCAAAGATCCTGATCAACAAAACTAGCGGGACGATCGAGGAGATTATTGAGATCGTTATCTTGCTGGTATCAAACTCCGTTGACATCCAGGATTTCTACCCTGCTTCGTTCTATGTAAACATAGTGGGCGCTCTAGTCGATCTGGATCCTGTGTTGCTTGCTGGGATCATATCGTCTGCAAAGCCTGCTGCAGTAAATGCGGCGATGATCTACCAGGGCGATATTGACGCGAACACATTCACGCTAGCATCAGGTGACGCTGTTGAGACAAGCTCAACCCAGGGATTAGCAAACGACGCAGGGACAACAGGCGGGAAACTCAGACAAGCAGAGGGATTATAGATGCCAACTCAACCTACAGATCTTCCTCGCTGGGCTACTGACGGAGGGACAACCCTAGAGCCTATCTCTGGACAGAAGGATACAGGCTGGGCGTTTGACGATCAGCCTCCTGCGCGTCACCTCAACTGGCTGCTGAATGTAAACTATCAATGGGCAGCTTACCTCCAGACCCCAGTAGGAACAGGTGCAGGCCCAGGGCTCGAGGCTGAGGGAGGCCCAACAGCAGGAACGGGCCTCAAGGGCAACGGAGGGACTGACGGAGTTGGCGTGCATGGCCTGGGTGACGGGACATCAGAGGGTGTCCTTGCAGAGGGGGGCGGGACATCAGGCAAGGGAGTTAATGCTGTTGGAGGCGGGACAGGCCCAGGGGGTCAATTCCTCGGAGGCTCTAGCGGCGCAGATGGAATCATCTCTACTGGTCGCCTGGCTTTCGCTGGCGTTAGCGGCATTGGAGGAGTGACAGACAACAGCATAGGCGTCGAGGGAACGTCATCTGCAGCGATCGGGCATGGGGTCAAAGGGACAGCTACAGGCTCAGGCGTAGGCGTTGAGGGTGTCTCTGATGTCTCAGGGATCGGCGTTAGGGGTGACGGTAATACAAGCGGGATAGGTGTCTCAGGAGTTGGAGGATCTGCGTCAGGGCACGGCGTTACAGCAAGCGCAGACGCATCCTCACCAGTAAGCTCAGCACTCGCAATCACACCACAGGACACCGACCCGTCCAGCAGCAGCGCTGGAGACGTATACGTTAACAGCGTAAACGGCCGGATGTCCGTCAGGGGACTCAACGGGTTTGAGCGAGTTGTCACCCGATCACAGGTCAAAACTGACGTTGAGGAAGTAGGGATCAATAGCTCAGGGTTCAACCCTGTATTTTTTCCAACATCCGGCAGGGTGTCTATCCCTGCGAACACTCTGCGAGTTGGATCCGTGATTAAGGTCAGAGTCGCAGGCAGGATCATATCCAACCCTGCACAGGTTGGAGAGATCGGCTTTGCGTTCAGTAACGTAACAACTGGCGCAGTGCTTGATGTCAGGGTGCGTCAGGGTGTCGCTGGCAATAATGAATGGGTATTCACTCTTATGGCTACCGTCAGAACGATAGGCGCGTCTGGTACAATCTCGATAGCTATGGATGGCAGCTATGGAAACGGGATCCTGACGCAAGCAGAGGCTGGATCCTTTACTGTCGATAACGCAACCATAGACACTACAGCAGTGACTAACATTGACGTGGGTTTCGGGTTCAATATCACTACAAACAGTGTAGGCCTGCAACAGCTAGTTGCGGAGATCACTTAAGGGGTAGCCATGAAACTAGGTAGCAATCAACTGATCGCTTGTATCGCATACGGGATCGTTCTTTTGGGCTCTGTCCCTATGGTCCTGTTTACAGCTCCTGAGCAAGCATCAACCTGGCTGGACTGGTCGATCGTATTTGTGCCTGTTGCTGTTGGATCGATCCTCGGGGGCTCTGCGATCGTCAAGAGTGCTCAAGCCCTTGCCAAGGGTAAAAAAGCGTGAGCTGGTACCATTGGCTATGGCTTCCTGTTGTAGCTGTGATCGCATTATTGGCATATGCTCTAGGCAGAGGGAACAAGAGTTTAGCCTCTCAGATGTCAACAGAGTTGGAAGTCATAGATGCCAAACGAGACGCAAAGAAAGCCATGGCCACAAAGGGTGATAACGCAGCCAGGGTTGAGATCATCGCAAGGTTTCAGAGCACGATCCAGCAACTCAACGAGCAACAAGCGTCAGAGGCTGAGAACCTGCGCCATGATCCTGCTGCTCTCGCTGCCTACCTCACTCGCGTTAGCCAGTCCTGACAAAGCAGTCCCTATTGAAAAGGGACAGGCAGCCCCATTCTCTGGACAGCTGCTACCTACAGACCTAGCAATCAAACTCGCTCAGAAAGCAGATCATTGTGATGCTCTCTGGTCTGCTGAGCTTGAGAAAGTCAAAGCGCTTGCTAAACAGGATCTCGAGCTTGCCTACAGGCTCAGGGATATAGAGCAGCAGAGAGGGGACGATATAGCGCAAGCAGCAAAGGATCAGGCTGCTCAAGCTGACAGCTTCCTGCGCTCTCCTGTGTTTGTCGCAACTGTGTCTGTAGTCACTGCGTTAGGTCTGGTCCTCGTCACAGGGTATGCAATGAAAGGGATAGACTGATGGGAGGCATAGGCGCAGGGATGCTCCTACAGCTAGTAGGGGATCTCGGATCTCTGGGGTTTATCCTCTGGCTAGTGCACAGAACAACAACACACACGATCCCTCGTCTGGCTAAGGAGTACATGACAGGTGAGGAGAGACTCAGAGAGGACTTCAAGTCTATCCTCAATCAGCAGAGAGAGGACTTTATGAAAGCCCTGGAGAGAGAGCGTCAGATCCTAACTGACCAGACGGAGCGCATAATCCAGGCGATCAGGGACATACAGCAATGAGGCCTGCAGATCTGATCATTATCGCGATCCTTGTGTTTGTCATTGTGGCTGATGTGCTCCTTGTCGTGTTCAAGCGCAGGACTATCACAAACAGATATACGTCATTCGGGCGGGAGTTTGCCTTTCCGTTCTATGCCTGGGGGGTCATTGGCGGGCATTTTGTAGGCTCAGGTCAGAAAATCACAGGCCTCCTGGTTGGCGTTGCGATCATCCTGCTTGCTGGCCTGTCAATCTCAGGAGCACATAGGCTCGCGATCTATTGCAAGCTGGATCCCCCCTGGTGGATCGGCGTTATCTATCTCGCAATCGGCGTCCCTGTTGGGTTAGTATTCTGGTCACATTGATGAGGATATGATCTCCTCAACTGCAGGAGCTAACGTGAAAGCATCAGATCCCCCAGTCCTCGATCATATCTATACAGTAGGCGATCGCTTGCCCTACCTCGCAATGGTTGTTGAGGATGTTGACCTCACTGCAGGATACACAGTCACAGCTCAGGTTGAGCGCCCTGACGGCACATTCTTTGAGCGAGTAGCATCGATACTCTCAGAGGACACTGCGCAGGTTGACTGGCTTGATACTGACTGGCTCGAGGGCTGCAGCAGGCTCACGATCAAGCTCGAGGACGCTGGGGGATTGATAGAGACAAGCGGGCCTGTGATCGTCAAAACTAAGGCAGCTGCAGGTGCAACGCCGTGAGTGACCTAACCCTCTCAACGCAGTCAACGCCGATCACTCTCATTGTAGAGAGTAAAAAGCTTGTGCTCACTGCGCAGGGAAAGCTGCTCACGCTAGGCTTTCCGATCCCAATAGGAGGCGGAGAGGCCAACACAGCGTCCAACGTTGGGGCAGGTGCAGGAGTATTCAAGCAAAAGACTGGAGCAAACCTCGAGCTGCGCTCTCTGGTTGGCGGGACAAACGTCACAGTCACAGAAAACCCTGATGAGATTGATATCTCAGTAACTGCTATCGGTGACGTAATAGGCCCAGCAGGCGCAACTGATGAGGCAATCGCACGCTATGACGGAGCAACGGGAAAGCTCCTGCAGGATTCTCTTGCTACCATCGATGACTCAGGGAACATCGCAACACCAGGGACAGTTGACGGCAGAGACGTATCTGTTGACGGAGCAGCCCTAGACTCACACATTGCAGACCTTGCAAACCCTCATGCTGTGACGTTCTTGCAGGCAGGAGCAGACCCAGCAGGAGCAGCTGCTGCAGTGCAGGCAAACCTCACGCTACATGAGGCTGACACAGCAAACCCTCACCTCACCTCGATCGCTAACATAGGCTCAGGCACGCTTGCGCAGCTCAACGCCGCAGTGTCTGACGCTACTCTTGATGACTCGAGCGACCCTCGCACGCCAACAGCTCACGCTAGCACTCACGAGAACGGGGGATCGGATGAGATAGACGTGGGAGGCCTCTCTGGCGTTCTTGCGGATCCGCAGACAGCAGCAGCTCACGCAGCCTCCCACCAGGATAGCGGAGCTGATGAGGTAGCTGTTGCGGCCTCTGCCGCTAATGCTATCCCTAAGGCCAATGCCTCAGGTCAGTTTGCTGCAGGTTGGATTGATGACGCCTCTCACGGTAACCGAGGCGGCGGGACTCTTCACGCTGTTGCTATCGCGTCAGGTGCTGCTGGTTTCTTCACTGGCGCAGACAAGGCAAAGCTTGACGGGTATCCTGCAGACCCAACAGGAATCAATCACAACACTCTGCAGAATCTCGCCGTAGGAGATGTGCACACTCAGCTTGCGCTGCTTGCAGGCAGGGCTAGCGGTCAGACACTGATAGGTGGGATCAACGCAGGCGACCAACTCGATCTGGTTGGCTCGTCACACGCCAGTGGTGGGCGCGTACACGTGGCCTCCCCATTCGAGCTTGAATATGGGATCGGCAACACTCCAGCTGAGCAATACGCAATGCGCTGGCGCCCTGTGTTCACAACGGGGGGCGCGTACATTGGCGGACTGCTCAACACAACACAACAAATCACGTACAATAGTGCGGTATTCGTCTATGGCCTGATCTTCGAGAACGGGACCTATAAGGCTGCGGCGTCGCCAGGATTTGCGGCATTTACTCTGTTTAATGCTGCGCCTATCATAGAGAACGCTGGCAACTTCGATCTAGTGCAGGCGCTAGTCCTTAACGCTGCACCAACTCACAGGAGAATCACTGCAGGGACTAGCGTAGCAACGCAGTCTGTTGGGTTGTCATTCTCTCCGTCAACGCGCAGCACAGTTAGCGGCGCAGTGATGACTAAGACGCTAGACGTTGCCGTTAGTTGCGCTCCAACGTTCTCGAGCATCACAGGCTCAACAACAAACATGGGGACAACTATAGGCGTTAGGTGCTCTCCTCCGTCAGTTGCACTGTTCCAGCCTGCAACTGGAGTTGAGACCTATACCGCATACTATGGCGTTGATTTTCTGGCGATGACTCACACAACGTCAGGCGATAAGGTTGTAGTGCGCAGCGCAATGACAGCTGCTGCTGATAGATATTTCCTGCAGAACAACGGGGGCGCACAGTCAGACTTCGGCGGAGGGTTTATACTCGATGCTGGACTAGTGCAGATTCTGTCAGACTCGCTTGGCGTATCGCTCGGAGCAGCAGGAGGAGATCTCCAGTTACTATGGGACGGGACTAGAGGAGTATTTGACCCTCTGACAGGTGATAACCTCTGGATGAGTTTCGCGTCTGGCGCACATACTATTCAATCAGCAACGTTTGGCTCAACAGCGTCAGAGATCAGATTCGGATTTGACAAGTTCTCGATCGGGCAAATCGGCGCAGTAGGTAATCAGGTAGGTGTCTTTGTTGCTGGTGCGCGCACCACAACAATTAACGGTGGATGGGCAGACTATCTACTCACTCAGGCGGCTGCGTTGCAGGTTGAGCACTCTATGGGTCAAGTTTATGGATGGGCTCTCAATGCTCCGTCTATGACCCTGGGAGCTGGGTCTGTCTCAGAGGCAGGCGCTCTGCTGATCGGCGGCAACGTCAATCAGGGAACTAACCGCTATGGGCTCAATGTATTGTCTAGTCCTAGCGGCGGGACACTCAACTATTGCGCAAGGTTCCAGGGAGCAGCAGGTGTTAGAGTTGACGGGCCTCTAGAGGCTCCAGGTGTAATCTATGACAAGGGTTATGATGAGATCGCAGGAACCGTTCCCACAACGAGCGCAACGCTAGAGGATATCACAGGCCTGACGTTTACCGTCACTGTGCCAACAGGCAGAACTGGAACTATCAGATCGTTGATGACACTAGAGACTAGTTCTGTTGGTGCTAATGTTGTTGGCGCCTGGGCTATCTCGATCAACTCAGTTGACAAGCAAGAGATCCAGAGGACTATGGGGACAGCAACAACCCAGGGCTCAGTCGCTGTGCAAGGTGAGACTACCGGGTTATCTGCTGGAACATACACAGTCAAAGGCAGGCATCGCAGAGTTAGCGGCGCAACTGCAGCAAACACAGACGTAGCTCAACTATCAGCTATGATGATCTTGGAGTAACTGCATGGCTATTCAGCTCACAACACCCAGGACAGATCCTAAGACAGGCCTTGCGATGCCTTGCGCTATGGCAAGAAACCTGAGGATAGATCCTGAGCTTAGGTTTGCGTCGTATGAAATGTATTATGGCGACCTGATTGACGGGCAGTTCAAGTCAATGGTGTATGTCGATCGCTACTCATACCGAGACACTCCTGAGGAGCAGGGGTTAGGAACAGATCCAGAGACTGGCGTTGAGGGCGTCTATGTTGTCAAAGCGGCAGACCCTGCTTTCTCGAGATTAGTATCTATGGCTAGGCATGAGGTTACAGCCGATGACATTGGCAAGGTAATCTCAGCTTACGATCTGATCTCTGAGAACGCGATCTATACACATGAGATGCAAGTGAGGCCGGAGTTGTTTGGCGGCACTATTCTATAAAAGGGAGATCTACAATGCAGAGCGCAGAACAGAAGCAACAACAGGTTCAACTGTTGGGAGTTTCACCTATCACAATGAATAGGATCGCAAAGCTCCTGAGAAAGCTTCCTATGGAGGAGGTTGAGGAGGTTGTTGCAGAGATTCAATCGTTGAGTTTGTTCAATGTAGCAAAGACTCCAGGCGCAACACCTCAGCCTGCAGTAATCAAGCAACCCTTGGCAACCGAGCAACCTGCAGTGCAGGAGTAGAGGTCAACTATGGCTGCTGGAATCATCAACCTAGTCTCTAACGATCTGCTCCCGACATTAGTTGTTGATTATGAGGACGCGGACATCACTGGGTTTGAGATCTTCCTGAATGTTCAAAAGGAGGATGGCTCGAGATTCCAGAGGCAAGCAACGATCCTTAACGTGGGAGATCCCCCTAATCAAGTTCCAGCTTCGTTTGAGTTTGAATGGGAGGCAGGGGATCTCACACCAGGAAAACACGCTGCAGAGATCGAGTTGTTTGACGGAGTTGTCGGGCAACCTGCGACAAAAAACGAAACCTGGAACGGGTTACTCCTGGATGTTGATAAGGAGTTGGGTTGATGGCTGATATCATCCTAAGGAAGGATAACGGCACGATCACGCTGACGAAGGACAGCAGGCGATTGCTCGTCAAAACTGTCAGCGCAGGATCAGGATCAGGCCTACCCACGACAACAGGGAATGATGGGTATGCGTTGATCGAGGTTTCAGGAGTTGGCGCCTGGAGGCCAATCAAGGATTCCTACATAGTGCCAGCCTTTGCTATCAGCTCATTCTCTGCTGTTGCTTCTGTTGTTGAGGTTGGCGCGTCAGTTGTGCAGCCTGACTTTACAGCTGCATACAATCGGACTCCTGACACTGCTACTCTCGACGATGACGAGGGAAGCACACAGAAGGATGTGATCAGCACTCCAACCTCATTCTTTTCTGATGAGACTTTCCAAAAGACGGCAAACAATGACGCCGTGCAATTCACTCTCAACGCAGATGAGGCAGGGGACGCTGATAGTTCTAACGCTAATATCTCTTGGCAACCTCGCACCTATTGGGGAGTTGGTGTTGATGGGTTGAGCACAGAGGCAGACATAGAAGCGCTTGCAAACAATGCGCTCGATAACAACAGGCAGAGAACGTTCTCAGTCACTGCTGGAGCTGGAGAGCACATCTATTACTCTTACCCAGAGAGTTATGGAGCTGGGACATTCTTTGTAGGTGGGTTTGAGGGAGGCTTTGAGCTTGTGTCTGACTCTATCTCTGTGACAAACGCAGAGGGAGTTACGCAGGACTATAGATTATACAAGTCAACTAATCCCAACCTCGGTACAACAACGGTTCAGGTGGTTTGATGCCAGTAACAGTCATTGACCAGATCGCACCCAAGAACGCTGGAGACTTCGGAGTTGTTGAGGACACCTACCTCATTGGAGGCTGGAGAACTGTTGCTGACATCACAGCTCGAGATGCAATCCCTGCGCAGCGTCGATCACTACAGATGCGCGTTGCCGTTGTGTCAGAGGGAAAGCAATATGCTCTAGTCGGGGGCCTGCTCAACGCTAACTGGACAGAGGTAGGCTCGTCAGTATCTGCAGGTGTTCCCTTTGTTACCCTGACTGCAATGACAGCTCCTGTTGACTTCAATGACGGGACAGCAGTTGATCCAGGACTCGCGAATTTTTTTCAAACTCAGCAGAGCATGAATGACTTCCTCACTCTCAACGGTACATCAAACTTCAAGCACGGCCAGCCCATATGGAATGCAACGCCATACCTTGCAGATCATCCTCTAGTGTTCAGCTTTGCAGGAGGTGTTCAGCGTCCTGTGACTGTAGCAACTCAGGGAGGTTTCTGGGCCTGGACGTTTAACAACAAGCAAGTCAGAGCAGGAAGCATTACTATTCAGGGTGTAGCGTCTGGCTCCTGGTCAACATTCTCTGGTCTGACTGGCTTAGTTGTCGACTCGCATCAGGTTGACTCAGGGGATCCATGGATAGACTTCTCAGTCACTAACCCAGGAGCTTTCACTCCTCGAGAGCTGATCGGGTTCAACATAGTTACCAGTGACGGGTTAGTAGCTACAATCAACGACAACACAGGCGACAGGATATTCCTCAATCAGCCTTTGAGCCCAGCACCTACTGATGGGGTATCAACTGTCACAGTAGCAACGCAGGGGACTGTGTTTAGAAACTCACTTGACGATCTGACTAACGAGTATTTCTTTACCATGCTAGTGCAGGGTGGGCCTCTGTTCTCGGTTACCGTCAATGATATCTCGATCCAGGGATTCGGATCTCTCGGTTCTCTGGATGTGCTTGACGATATAACGTCATTCAACAGAGTTATTATTGATGACTGGACGCCAGAGCAGGCGCCTCTGAGCAGGAACGGCAACGGATATGCAGTCAACACAACGAACGCCAATGCGCAGTTCACTGGCTGCAGCTTCAAGCGCACAGAGAACCCAAACTCAGACAACATCCTATTTGGTAACGCAAACTCCTCTATCACTATGACCTATTGCGTTGGCGTAGGTGGCCAGGACGGAATACAGTTAGGACCGTCGACAGTTCTCAGGCTCATCAACTGTGTGTTTGACAAAGTATCCACGTCAATCCCTGCAGCGCGTAAGGGGATGCTCGAGTTTGACTCGCTCTCACAGGTCGATTTCTTTCAGGGTAACCCAGGCAAGAGTAATGAGGTCAGAAACTCAGCTGCAACGGTGTCTGGTGTGCACGTCCAGGACTCAGCCATAGTTGGGTTTAATCAGATCTCGAGGAATCAGCACTGCATATTTACTGACTGCGCAGGCGCCTGTCTGAGTGTAGGCCCTGGCGTCAACATAGATATCGAGGGAACAGGATTTATTGACGGAGGCGGAAACCTAGACGTGGGTATTGATATGCAGGGACCGCTATCCTCAATCTCTCTACCTAGTACCAATGACGTAGCAGGAGCTAACGGAGACGTTAGACTTGCTGGGGTAGTCCTCACCTACGCAGACATAGTTACTAACGGGCCTATGACAGACGCAGACTTTAACCATGTGAGCAAGGTCTAGCTATGACAACTCAAATTGGCGGAGTAACCTATCGAGGCGTGCAGGTTTATGAGAGTGAGTTTCACCTCGAGGAGTTGTCAGGAGATCCTGCTGCCGTTAGTGGCCTGGCTCAGTTTTATGCAAAGAGTGTCGACGGAGGCATGTACTTCCGTAAGAGCGTTGAGCAAGGCGGGACAGTAATAGAGTTGGGGGTTGGCCTAACTGGCCCAACTATCATTGATACTAGCGTTGACGGAGATCTCCTACTCACTGACTCAACAGGCCTTGATGTCAACGGTATATTTATGGGCGGTAAGACTAACGCCTATCCGTTGATTCAGAGACAAGCTGCAACGGTAAACATAAAGCTAGCTGGAGGCGGGGGATTCGCGCAGCTCAACACAGGCACGATAGTTGGCGGCAACGGTAACTCCTTTGCGTTTGGTGTGAGTTCTGTCTGGCATCAGAACCGATCAGACATGCATTTCGTCTGGAGCAGCGACACAACATACTTCGGCACAGCAGACCTTGGATTAGTGCGCAACGCTGCAGGAGTTCTGCGCGTAAGTGACGGAAGCACAGGCAAGGGTGCATTAGTATGCGCTGGGTTAGACTCGGCTGGAGTTGGGGCAGGAAGCTTTATTGCTGGGCCTGGTGCTAGCAGCGCTGGAGCAACCTGCGTCTGTATAGGTAGGAATGCTCAAAGCTCTGGTGATGACTCTGTATTGATCGGAGATCAGCCAGAGGGCCAGGGAAATGAGGCGGTAGGTGTAGGGATCGATGTGATCGCTACGCAGGGATCCACGTGCGTAGGCGCAGTGTCGCAAGCAAACTCTGGCACGTTTCAGACGTTACTCGGGTATGGATCTGCAGCAAACAATGCTGGCACTGGTGGGATCGGGATAGGATACAACGTTGTTGTTGGTCACAATAACGCAGCTTGCATAGGTACAGACTCAGTAACAACAGCAGCTAACCGTCTCACAGTAGGAACTATCAGCGGTACTCAGGATATGGAGCTGCAAGTTGGCCTAGGGTTTAGTGCGTTTGGTGTCACTCCTCCTGGCTCGCAACCCACAAAGGTTAGTGACCCAACAGGCGGAGTGACTCAGGACTCAGAAGCGAGAACAGCGATCAACGCAATCATTGACGTGCTCGAGGGTGCAGGACTCTCTGCAGCAGTCTGAGGTGAATCATGGCAGACATCAACATCACTCTCACGATACCAGACGCTAAGGTCAACAATGCTCGCGCAGGTTTCCTGAGGATGTATCCGAATATTTCAAACCCTCCAGTCAGTGACACAGAATGGGTTGGGCAAGTGATCAAGCGCTGGCTCAATGATGTTCTGAACAAGGGCTACACGCTGGCTCACAGAGAGGCGACCTACACGCCTCCTGCCCATGATCCCGATTTTGTGGTGTAGCTCATGCTGATCGAGAATGTGATCCCTGAGGTCTATGACGGCAACTCTCAGTTCCGTGACTGGACAAAGCTCGAGGCGTTCTATGTGCATCGAGTTGGTGTTGATTCAAAGTCAGGGATCGTCCTCGGGCACAATGCCGTTGAGATCTGCAACGTGTTTACAGGGAAGGATCCTCGTTGGCCTGAGGTTTCACGTGTAACAGGCGGACAGCTTGCCTACTCGCTGATGATTGGCGGAGATCTTGGGCCTGCAGATTATGACGGGCGAGTGTGGCAGTGCTTGCCTCTCGAGGAGATCGGGCATCATGCCAGACGCTTTAGCAAACATGGCCTAGGGATCGGTCTGATATTCGACGGGCGAGTAGCTCCCGCGTCTGCTGCTCAGTACGGCTCACTGGTTGACCTGCTCGCTCTGCTCTGTGTGGCGTTTGGTAAAGACCCCTACCGCGTGATCAAGGGACACGGGGAGGAGCGAGCATCACACGATGGCAGCAAGGCCCCTGGAGGCGTCAACGCCTGTCCTGGTGACCTGCTGGTGATGAATCACGTACGCGATGACGTGGCTACCCTGGTCCAGGATAACGCAAGGCGTCAGCTGTTCGATTCAGGGCTGATATTCTCGGTTTAAATCAGCAGGTTACAAAACGACTCATTTTAAGCCATTCTAAGCGCCTCTGTGAGGCAGGTCCTTACTTGCAGACTTTCGTCTCAGCTTAATCGATTCTAGCCTATCCGCTGTTGAGCTAGCGTGATTACAGAGGCCTACACGCAGCGTCCCTCTCACTTTGCCATTGTCTCAGCCTGCCCTGGGAGCGCCTCCCTGGAGCTGTGCACAATTTGCACTGTGTGCCGTTTTTTGTCACACGCAAACACCTGTAATTATTGGACAGGTGACAATTTGCGGCACCTGCAGTATGTAATTTTTACACAGTTTGAAATCGGGCCCAGTGATTACAGTAGTTTATGTGCGTGCAGGTTTGGCACACTCGGTGCAATAGATAAGTGCATGACAACACGGACACAGAGGGGGAACGAGATGATAGAAGGAACCAGGCTCACGGTAACGCTAGAGAGAGTCCCGATTTATGCAAGCTCAGGAACTGGCAAGGGCAAGGTTTCAACCAGAGAGATGACAATCAAGAGAGTGCTGGATGACGGACGGCTCTACTGCAAAACCGCCAACAAACAAACATACATCATCTGCGCCAGCCTGACGGCAGCCTGGACAGGCGGACGCAAGGCAAAATTTGATGTCAATGCCCTGGAGATAATCAAGTAAGGCAGCAAGCCGCACGCAGCTCAATAGCCCGCCTAGCGCGGGCATTGGGCGTAAAGGACGGCAAACAATGAAACCCCTAAAAGACAAACTCGCGGAGCTGGAGCGATACGAGATCAAGAAAGCTCTGGGTGATTGTGATGGCAATGTCTCGTTGGCGTCTGACCAGCTGAGTATGCCTCTGCGAACACTTTGGAATCGAATTAGGCTTTACAGGATCAGGCTGGAGGACTACAGGCCTAGCGTGTAACTTGTTACTGGGGCTGCGTCTCTGACGCAGAGAGGAAACGACGTGAGCAATCTAGATCACAAGACCATTGCGTTTAGAATCTCAAAGGCACACAGCGAGGCAGCTGGGAATCTCTACCTAGCCAGGCTCGAGCTTGCCAAGTCAACGATCGTGATCGATCGGATGCTCGAGGCTCTGATTGACGTGACCAGCAAGCTGCACCAGGCGACGCACGATCAAGCTGATTGGCGTGAGTGCTCTGAGCCTAGCTGCTCTGCGACTCGGTTCTTGCTCGAGGATATCGGGTGTCTGAGGTGAGCGAGTATCAAGACGATCCCACGTACGGGCGAGATGATTTCGGATCGTATTGCCTGAACTGTGACGCGTTCATTAGCGAGGACTGCGTTGATTTCTGCGGTCCTGATTGCAGGCTTGAATACCAGGAGAGAGACGATGTGGAGGATGAGAATGGCCGTTGATTACATACACAACAGCGAGGTTGCGATCCTGTTCTGTACAAGCACAGGCGTAGCGTTTGGTCCTGTGATCAGCCTGCCTAAGGAGGTTGAGCATTGCTTCTCAGACGTTGAGGAGTTTGTGCAATATTTCTTGGACTGGCTGCCTCAGGACGCTCGCAAGTTCTCGAGTGAGGATCTGGTTCTGCAGATCAATGCGTTCACTGAATACTCAAAGGGACGGGCATGATCATCAAACGCTGCGCCTGTGGTGCCTCCTACACCTGGGAACAATGGCAGGAGCTGCCAGACAAGAAACTCGCAGACCTGGAGTGTGAGCCAGAGCTAGGTGAGCCTGACATCCTGGAGCAGCGTCAATGTCCTTGCGGATCTCATATCAATATCGGTTGGACCTATAGCGGTCAGCTTGTGCTGGATCGCTCATTGCTGCGCGTATGCGCCTGAGGGAAGCGTATGAAAATCATTTCACTTGAAGCTGAGAACTTTAAACGCCTTAAGGCTATTCGGATCGAGCCTACAGGTGCCGCTGTGATCATTGGCGGTAAGAACATGGCAGGTAAAAGCTCTGCGCTAGATGCGATCAGAGCTGCGCTCGGAGGAAAAAAGAATTGCCCAGAGGAGCCGATCCGCAAGGGAGCAAAGAAAGCAGAGATTATTCTCGAGACTGACGAGCTAACAGCCAGGCGCACGTTCAGCAAAAAAGGGACGCAGATCGAGGTAACAGCAAAGGACGGGAGCAAGTTCAACTCACCTCAGGCGATGCTTGACGAGTTGATAGGGACGCTATCGTTTGACCCTCTCGAGTTCTCGCGAATGAAACCAGCAGAGCAGGCTGAGACTGTGCGCAAGCTTGCAGGCCTGGATTTCTCTCAGCTCGAGGAGAAGCGAGCAGACCTCTACACGCAGCGCACAGACGTAGGCAGGGACCTGAAACAGGCAAGAGCGATTCTCGCTGATCGTCCAACATCCTTCGCAGACGTTGAGACGCCTGACGAGGAGATCTCGATCAAGGATGCTGTTGCTGAACTTGAGGCAATACGCAGCCACAACGCAGCAAACGACAAGCAGAGGAATGCCCTTATAGACGCAACAAACAACAGGGCAAAGGCCCAGGCCCTGGTGGGCAATGTTGCAGATAAGATCCACGGGCTGAAAAAAGAGCTGCAGCTATTGCAGTCTAGGCTAGTTGAGGATGAGGCAAACGAGGAGCACATTGCCGCAGAGGTCAATAAGCTCGAGGACAAGGATCCATCAGAGATCCAGGAGAAAATAGACTCAGCCGAGGAAGTCAACGGCAACGTGCGAGCCAAACACGCACACAAGAAAGCCAAGCAGGAGGTTGAGGACACCTCCAAACGCTACCAGGAGATCACTCGAGGAATAGACGCGCTTGATCAGGAGAAGGCAGAAGCAATCCAGGCAGTCAAATACCCGATTGACGGACTGGTTGTTACTGACGAGGGGATCGAGCTTGGAGGTGTTCCATTCCTACAAGCGTCCTCTGCTGAGCAGCTGAGATGCTCCGTTGCAATGGGCCTGGCTCTGCATTCTGGTCTCAAGGTGTTGCTGTGTAAAGACGGCTCATTGCTTGACTCTGACAATCTCGAGCTAGTTGCAAAGATGGCTGCTGATGCTGACGCGCAGGTCTGGATCGAGCGAGTTGGTGCTGGCTCAGAATGCAGCGTTGTGATCGAGGACGGAGAGATCGCTGCGCCTGAGAAGTAGACACGAGAGGATCAGGCCTGTAAACTGAATCTGTACTAGGGGACTCTAACAAGAGAGGAAACGACGCTATGGATCTCAATCCAGGGATACACCCTCATATTCTATTCGCTGACTACATCAACGATCCTTGTCCTGAGCCGTCTCTGAGCAAGGGAGTGATCGGAGATCTGATCGAGAGATCTCCTCTGCATGTTTATCACTCGCACCCGAGACTCGGAGGCAGGACGGACAGCAACAGCAACAGAGCTGACCTCGGCTCAGCTGCACATGAGCTTGTGCTTGGAGGTGACGATCGGATTGTTTGGATTGACGCTGCAGATTTCAGGACAAAGGCAGCAAAGGAGGAGAGAGACGTTGCACACGCCCAGCTCAAGATCCCTATGCTGGAGAAGCAACGAGAGCAGCTCGAGGCTATGGCTCAGGTAGGCAGAGACAGGCTCTGCGAGTTTGGAGCTGGGCACTCAGAGCTAACAATGGTCTGGGAGAGTGATGGGATCTGGTACAGGTCAAAACCTGACTGGCTCTCGAAGGATAGGCTGTTAGCGATCGATTACAAGACAGCAACAAACGCCGATCCCCTGACCTGGATCCGGTCTGTGTTGATGCGCTCTCACTATGACATCCAGGGAGCGCTTGCGCTGCAGGGCCTATACAACCTTGAGGGTCCTGCTCAGAGAGAATTCTTATTCCTCGTGCAGGAGATCGAGGCGCCTTATGCCTGCTCTGTTGTCGGGATCGGGCCTCAGATGCTTGAGCTTGCAGAGCGCAAGATTGCTGCAGCGTCGCGAGTCTGGAAGCGATGCATGCAGGAGAAATCCTGGCCAGGCTATCAACATCACATTCACTGGGCAGAGCTGCCGGAATACAAAACATGGGATTTTGAGAACCGATCAGCCTGTTACGAGGGAGGTGAGTGATGGGTTTCACATTCAGGCCAGGCGTACGGGAGAACGTTGGACTGCTGATCGGTCTAGTGGGCTCGAGCGGATCCGGTAAGACATTCTCAGCAATGAGGCTCGCGTCAGGGATCTCAGGCGGTAAACCCTTTGCTGTGATCGACACAGAGGCGCGCAGAGCCCTGCATTACGCTGATCGGTTCAAGTTTGATCATGGGGAGCTGCGAGCCCCATTCAGACCAGACGCATATGCAGAAGCAATCAAGGCTGCTGACGCTGCAGGTTATCCCGTGATCGTTGTGGATAACATGAGCCATGAGCACTACGGGGAGGGGGGTCTGCTAGAATGGCATGATGAGCAGCTTGACGAGTTTGTTAAGCGCGCTATGTCCAGGAGCCAGGGCCAGGCAGAATGGCAGCTCAGGGAAGTACATGGTCAGCGTGCCTGGATTGAACCCAAGATGTCTCACAAGCGTATGGTCCAGAGACTGCTCCAGGTCAGAGCACACCTGATCCTCTGTTTCAGGGCTGAGGAGAAAACCAAGATCGCGAAAGACAAGAGAGGGAAAACACAGATCACAAACGCTGGCTGGCAACCGATCACAGAAAAGAACCTGCCTTATGAGTTGACCTGCTCTCTCCTGATGACTGACGAGAAACCAGGACACCCTACGCCAATGAAGCTCCAGGAGCAGCATAAGCACCTGTTCCCTAGCAGTGAGGCAATCTCTGAGGAGTCTGGGCGCCTGATCGCTGAGTGGGCGTCTGGAGGGACGCCTGCAGGGATCGCGGAGGTCATAGCCTCGATCGGTGCGTGCTCAAGCCTCGAGGAGTTGAAAGCCATAGGCGCAGAGCTGGCCAGCAAGAAACTCTCAGGAGCTGACGCAAGCGCTGCTAGGGATGCGTACAAGCAGAGGCAGGCAAGCTTTTCAGTTGAGACTGAGCAGCCTCAGGAGCAACACCCAGACGATCCCTCGCACCCTGACGGACCCTGGCAAGGCCCAGACGGGCCTGTGCTCTGCGCTGTGATGGATTGCGGGAACCCTGCTGAGGGGGTAGGGATCCACTGCCAGGATCACAAGTCATAGGTTGCAGCCCTGCACTGACACGCGTCGTTTCCCTCCCCCCCCCCCCAGACGGTTTCCGC
>Ga0224514_10000064_pt1 | contig 42035 bp, 31 predicted proteins | sample SF_May12_sed_USG_3_FD_169107 | JGI IMG/M metagenome (GOLD analysis project Ga0224514, IMG submission 169107) | Sediment microbial communities from San Francisco Bay, California, United States - SF_May12_sed_USGS_24 | ecosystem: Environmental > Aquatic > Marine > Sediment | place: USA... | reverse complement strand
TCGAGACAGCGCTACTGGGGAGCGCCCATCCCTATAATTAATTGTAAGAAATGTGGCGCCCTGCCTGTTCCGGAAGATCAGCTTCCCGTTGCGTTGCCGGAAAATATCAACTTCGATGCAAAGGCGCTTTCACCTCTTGCTGCCATCGAGTCCTTTGTTAATACAAAATGCCCCACCTGCGGCGGTGATGCACAGCGTGAAACTGACACGATGGATACCTTTGTCGAGTCATCCTGGTACTACGCACGGTATGCTTCGCCGAGATTTACGGAAGGCCCTGTCCATAAGGAAAAGACAGATTACTGGCTCCCTGTCGATCAATATATCGGTGGTGTGGAGCATGCCGTTATGCACCTTCTTTATGCCCGCTTTTTCCACAAGGTATTAAGGGATCTGGGCATGGTTTCCGGTGATGAGCCTTTTACCAACCTGCTTACCCAGGGAATGGTTTGTATGGAGTCAAACCAGTGTCCCGATCATGGCTGGCTGGCTCCCGAAGAGGTGGTGGACGGCAAGTGTATCAAGTGCGACAAGGGCGTCCTTACGGGACGTACGGAGAAGATGTCCAAATCGAAGAAAAACACTGTTGATCCTGATCACCTTATTGCTTATTACGGAGCCGATACGGCGAGGCTCTTTTCCCTTTTTGCTGCACCGCCGGAGAAGGATCTCGAATGGAATGAGGCCGGTGTTGAAGGTGCCTACCGCTTCTTAAACAGGGTCTGGCGTATGGTTTATGACAGGCTTGATGATCTGAAGGGAGCAGGGGAATGCACCGGGGAGGGGCTTGAAGGAAATGCCAAAGCGCTTCGAAGAAAGACGCACCAGACAATCAAAAAAGTAACGGAAGATTTGCAGGACAGGTTTCATTTCAATACGGCAATCAGCGCCGTTATGGAGCTTGTTAACACCATCTACCCCTTTGAAGCGAAAGATGAAAAGTCGAAGGAGGTCATGAAAGAGGCTGTCGAGGCCGTTATCCTCCTTGTTGCACCCTTTGTTCCTCACATTTCGGAAGAGCTCTGGATGACTCTCGGTAAGGAGGGTAGGGTAGCCCATGCCAAATGGCCTTCCTTCGATAAATCTGCAACGGTGGAAGATGAAATTACCATTGTTGTCCAGGTAAACGGCAAGGTAAGAGGCAGGATTACCCTATCTCCCGGATTCTCTGAAGAGGAGGTCAAGACCAAAGCCCTGGCTGATGCTAACGTATCAAAACATACCGTCGGAATGCAGGTGAGGAAGGTTATTGTCGTTCCCGGAAAACTGGTGAATGTGGTTGTAAGCAAGTAAAATATGTCTCCATATCAACTAAAAAAACTATTAAGAAGGGGAGGGAAAAAGTTTTTTCTCCCCCTTCTTGCCTGCTTGCTGGTCTCATTTTTTTATGGCTGCGGTTATCATCTCAAGGGAGGTGCCGATACGCTCCCCAAAGACATTACCGCCATTGCAATTGAAGCTTTTGGAAATAATTCCATTGAAGCTGATATGGAGGCCCTTATTTCGTCGGCCCTTTTTGAAGCGTTTTCAAAAACAAAGCGGCTGAAAATAGTCCCTCAGGAGGAGGCCCATGCCCTTCTTTCGGGAGTAATTACTTCCATTTCCAACATGCCCGTTTCTTTTTCCTCTACTGATGTGGTCACCGATTACAGATTGACAATCACCCTGGACGTAACTTTCAGAAGAAAGGGTGAAGGAGAGGTTGTCTGGAAAGGGAAAGGACTTTCCGAGATAATGGATTATAAGGCCGCGGCAGGTGATGTGGATTTGACGGAAAACAACAGAACGGAAGCGAAGCGAGAGTTGGCCCGGGAAGTTGCCGATCTCATTTATGACAGGATTTTTGAAGGATTCTGATGAAGCCTGACGATCTTTACAGGGATATCAAGGCAGGCAAGTTCAGTCCTGTTTACTACCTTTTCGGCGATGAAGATTTACTGAAAGAAGAATCTTTTGCAAGGCTCAAGGAAGCCGTTCTTGCCGGGGGGCTTGCAGACTTTAACTGCGACCTTTTTCATGCAGGTGAGGTGGAAATTTCAAAGGTTATTTCCGCTGCTTCAACTCTTCCCGTCATGGCGCAGCGACGGCTTGTTGTCCTTAAAGATGCAGATAAACTAAAAGCTGCTGATGAGGAGCAGCTTTTAGCCTACCTGGAGGACCCCTCTCCCTCAACTGCTCTTGTCATGGTCGGCAGAACGGCGGACAAGCGGAAAAAGTTCTTTCTTGCCCTGTCGAAAAAAGGGTGTGCCGTAGAACACAGCCGCCCCTACGAAAGAGAAATGCCCAAATGGATAAAATGGCTTGCAGGAAAAAAGGACCTTCAAATATCGGAGCGTGCCTGCCGTTATCTTGCAGACATTATCGGTAATGACCTGACGAGCATTTCCAGCGAAATTGAAAAGGTCTCACTCTATTCCGGACCGGGGAAGCGAATAGAGGTAGAGGACCTTGAAGCCATTTCCGTCGATGTAAAAGCCAGGACGGTTTTTCAGCTTATCGATGCTCTCGGTGAAAAAGATCTGAAAAGTTCACTTGAAAATTTAAAGAAATTGCTTGATAGCGGTGAAAGCCCTATTCTGATCCTGAGTATGATCTTGAGGCAGCTGCGGCTCATATGGATTGGAAAGGACATATTGAAGAGGGGTGGTAAAGAGGATGAGGTAAGAAAAAAGACCAAACTCCCCCCCTTCGTAGTGAAGAATTATCTTAAGCAGGTAAAGGTGTTTTCCGAAGAAGAACTCAAGAGGGCCTATGATTCAATTTTTGACCTGGATATCAAATTCAAGTCGAGTCCTGTTGACAAGGAAAAGGCCCTGGAGCTTCTCATGTTCAGGCTCTGCGGCATTGGCGCATAAAAAAAGGACACTTAAAAAAGTGTCCTTTTGAAGTAGCTTTTCAAGGGGCTGAAAATTACTTGCTTAATGCATTAACCTTCCTGGTCATCCTTGATTTGCTCCTTGCTGCTGTATTTTTATGAATAACGCCTTTACTGGCCGCCTTGTCGAGGACGACAGATGCTATCTTCAAACTGCTAACCGCCTCTTCTGCGTTTTTATCTGCTATCGCTGCTTCGACCTTTTTCGTCACAGTTTTTAAAGAAGACTTGACGGTCTTGTTTCTTTCTCTTCTTACAAGGCTTTGCTTGTGCCTTTTGATTGCTGATTTATGATTTGCCAACTTTTCCTCCGGTAGATTTGCTCTTACTTGTTTGTCACATTTAAAAAAAGAATCATAAAGATTATTTTCCTTGTTGTCAAGCTAAAAAAGTAGTTTGGCACAGACAATTTCCACTAAATGTAGTTGACTTATTGGTCTGTTGTGATAGTATGTTGGGCTGTTTTTACATATGAAAATTCAGGAGGAAGTTTAATGGGAATGACAGATTACCTTTTCACCTCGGAATCCGTTTCTGAGGGCCACCCCGATAAGGTTGCAGACCAGATATCGGATGCTATACTGGATGCGCTCTTTGAGCAGGACCCGAAATCGAGGGTAGCATGCGAAACGCTGGTAACGACCGGTATGGTCATATTAGCCGGTGAGATTACAACAAATGCAGTTATTGATTATCAGGATGTTGTCAGGAATACGATCAGGGAGATCGGTTATACCGATCCTCACATAGGGTTTGATTTTGAAAACTGTGCCGTACTGGTAAGCCTCGATAAACAATCACCGGATATTGCCCAGGGTGTCGATGAGTTTGAGGACCACGAGCAGGGCGCGGGGGACCAGGGACTCATGTTCGGTTATGCCTGTAACCAGACTAAAGAGATGATGCCTATGTCTATTCTCTTTGCTCATAAGCTGGTAAAAAGGCTTGCCCAGGTGAGAAAAGATGGCTCTCTGCCTTACCTGAGACCTGACAGTAAGAGCCAGGTTTCCGTACAATACGTCGATAATAAGCCTGTAAGGGTCGATTCTGTCGTTATTTCAACGCAGCATACGGCCGATGTCGATAATGAGACCATTCGAAAAGATGTTATTGAGCAGGTTATCAATAAGGTTATTCCTGCCGATCTGCTCGATGATAAAACCAAGTATCATATTAATCCTACCGGCAGATTTGTCGTCGGTGGTCCTAAAGGAGACTGTGGATTGACGGGAAGAAAGATCATCGTTGATACCTATGGTGGTCATGGCAGCCATGGTGGAGGCGCTTTTTCCGGAAAGGATCCATCCAAGGTTGACCGTTCCGCTTCTTACATGGCCAGGTACGTTGCAAAGAACATTGTGGCATCAGGTCTTGCTGATGAGTGTGAGGTTCAGCTTGCCTATGCTATCGGTGTGGCACAGCCTGTATCCGTTATGATAGACACCTTCAATACGGGAAAGATTCCAAGTAACGATATAGCAAAGCTTGTGAATGAGCATTTTGATCTCAGCCCCAAGGGGATAGTCAAAACTCTTGATCTCTTGAGGCCTATCTACAGGCAGACGGCAGCCTACGGTCACTTCGGCAGAACGGAAAAGGACCTTTACTGGGAGAGAACCGATATGGCTGAAACACTTAAAAAGGCAGCGGGGATTTGATATGAGTGTAGAGTTAGCAAAAAATCCACAAGAGGATTATAAAGTAGCCGACATCTCTCTTGCAGAGTGGGGTCGAAAAGAAATCAATATTGCCGAGACGGAGATGCCGGGCCTTATGGCGCTTCGTGAAGAATATGGCGCTTCCAAGCCCCTCAAGGGCGCTCGCATAATGGGTTCCCTCCATATGACGATCCAGACAGCCGTGCTTATAGAGACGCTTGTTGAGCTGGGTGCTGATGTACGGTGGGTATCCTGTAATATTTTCTCTACACAGGACCATGCCGCCGCTGCTATTGCCGCAGCCGGGATTCCTGTTTATGCCTGGAAGGGTGAGACCATTGAAGAGTACTGGTGGTGTACGGAGCAGGCCTTTAACTGGCCAGGTGAAAAGGGCCCCAACATGATTCTCGATGATGGTGGCGATGCCACGCTTCTCCTTCACAAAGGTGTTGAGTTTGAAAAAGCAGGCACCGTGCCTGATGCAAAAGAAGGGGACAACGAGGAGTATGTTGCCATTCTCGATGTGCTTCGCCGTAATCTGCCCCAAAATTCGAGTATGTGGACTGATATGGCTGCCGAAATTCGTGGCGTTACGGAAGAGACGACAACCGGTGTTCATCGTCTCTACCACATGGAGAAGGACGGTTCACTGCTTTTCCCTGCCATGAATGTTAACGATTCAGTGACAAAATCCAAATTTGATAATCTTTACGGTTGCCGCGAGTCACTCCTCGATGGCATCAAGCGTGCCACCGACGTGATGATCGCAGGTAAAATTGCCGTTGTTCTCGGTTATGGTGATGTCGGTAAAGGTTGTGCCCAGGCTTTTCGTGGAATGGGAGCCACAACCCTGATTACGGAGATCGACCCCATTTGCGCATTGCAGGCATCCATGGAGGGTTACCGTGTTGTGACCATGGAGGAGGCCTGTAAAATTGGCGATATCTTCGTTACCACTACCGGTAATGTTGACGTTATCGACCATGATCACATGATAGCCATGAAGAATGAAGCGATTATCTGCAATATCGGCCATTTCGATTCAGAGATAAATATTGCATCACTGCGTAAATATGAGTGGGAGAACGTTAAGCCGCAGGTCGATCATGTTATCTTCCCTGATGGTAAGCGTATTACCGTTCTTGCAGAAGGTCGACTGGTTAACCTCGGTTGTGCCACCGGGCACCCCAGCTTTGTCATGTCTGCATCCTTTACCAACCAGGTAATGGCGCAGATAGAATTTTTCAATAAGGCTGATAATTACGACAACAAGGTCTATGTTCTGCCCAAAATTCTTGATGAAAAGGTAGCACGTCTTCACCTTAAGAAGATCGGTATTAACCTGACGACCTTGACTCAGGAACAGTCTGACTACATTGATGTCCCCGTGGACGGCCCTTACAAGCCTGATCACTACAGGTATTAGAAAGGTTTTATAAAAACTGATTTTCATGAAGAGGCGGATTTTTCCGCCTCTTTTTTTTTGATTGTTTTAATTTATGTGCTAACATTAACACTATCATATTTTTTTATATACCTTAGATAATAAAGGAGTGCGCTCATGAAAAAATTCAAATATTATCTGGCTTTCCTTCTTATTTTTCTTTTACCCGCATTAGCAATGGCAGACCAGTGGCAGATCGTAGGGCCAAGGGCGCTTGGTATGGGGGGCGCGCATGTTGCCGTCGTTAATGATGCAACAGCCCAGTACTGGAACCCGGCGGCCTTTGGTTTTTTCGGCAGACAGGCAGGTGAAAGCAGTGGTGTCGACGAACATTCCAATAAGGATTTCGGCATGCATATCCACGGTGGTCTCGGTTATCAGAGTCATGAGGATACGGTGAAGGAAATAGAAGATTTAACAGCATTTGATTATGACGCTATATCTAATTATGTTAATAATGGATTTACAAATTTATCGGGTGTTACTGATTACATAAGAATGATAGATGAGCTTGATGACCTGTCCAGGGAGAATATTGGTGTAACCGCCCTGGTGGATGTTTCCATGAATGTAAGAGTTAGAAACTGGGGTGTTGGAGTCATAGGCACTTTGGACTTGTCTGCTATTCCTGTTCTGGATCTAAACAATATTAATCCGGGAACGGCAGGAGCTGATTTCACTGCTCAACTAGGGGATTTACAGACCTCAACATCGGCTAACAGTACTTATGAATCTCTTAGTCCTTCGCAAGTAACGGCTCTGGAGACTACAATAGGGGGGTTGACAAACTGGTCACCTGCAGAGGTAACAGGATACATTTATGCTGTTGATGATGCTCTGGCTTTCGAAGGTTATACTACAGGTGCCGCACCTCAAACCTATATTGATTCTATTCTTGATGTAGCAGTTCTTGCTGATAACACAGTTGGGAGTGGAACTTTTGATAATAACTCATCAATTATGGTATTCAAAGGCGCTGCAATTACAGAGATTCCTATCACTTATGGACATGCTTTTAATGATAATTTTTCGATGGGTGTTAACCTGAAGGCTATGAAGGCGGAGACATATTACTATAGAGAAACAATTTATCGAAGCGATACGGGTGATCTTTTTAAGAATGCTGATACAAATTCCAAAAAGAGCAGCAGTGCAGGACTTGACCTTGGCGCCCTTTACAAAGCAGGGCCGTTCAGGGTGGGGATTGTCGGAAGAAACCTTAACAAGCCATCTTTTGACTATGCCGGTCCCGGTGACTATGAGATAGACCCTCAGCTTAGAGCAGGAGCGGCAATCAGGCTGGGTAACTGGCTGACCCTTGCCGCCGATATGGATCTCACAGAAAATGATACCAATGTGTCAGACAGTTACAAGTCGAAGCAATTTGCATTAGGAGCTGAATTTGACCTTTTAAGGTTTTTAAAACTGAGAGCAGGGGGTTACAAAAACCTTTCCGAGTCTGATATAGGAACCGTATATACAGCCGGTTTGGGACTGAATTTTTTTGCTTTCCAACTCGACACTGGTGTGGCCTGGTCCAAGGAAAAGGCTGAGATAGAAGGCGATGATGTGAGGGAAGAGGCGAGAGGGGAACTTGCCCTGTCGTTTCAGTTCTAGTGTTTAAATTAGTTAATATATTTAAAAAGGGCGCATATGAATGCGCCTTTTTTTTAGTAAAAAAAGCGCTGTCTGGCTAGATATTTGCACTGATTATTTTTAAGATAAATAATCCGGGAAGCTGCAATTTCGGACGGGGATATCTCTGAGAGGCATGAGGAAAAATCCTTGTCTTGAAATGATACTTTACTGCCATTGCCTAAGCGGTCAATGCCGGGTAAAAAAAATGAAAAAAATATTGTTTGCCCTCATTTCAGTGATACTCCTCTTTCCCCTGGCGCTTTTTGCGCAAACTCAAACAGATGAGGAGCGGGTCACTATTTCGCTTTATGGCTGCATTCCTTCGCCGATTCTGCCTGGGAAACCAGTGATTCGGGAATTGAAGCAATGTCGGGGAAATATATCTCTGTCAGGTCCCGTCTTGATTTTGAGGATATCCATTCCAATATGGCCATTGCAGGCGCAAAAATAAGGATTGACAAGAGTCTTTATCTCAATCTGTCATATGGTTCCGGCAAGATAGATAAGGCTCATGTGAGGGACTCTGACTGGATATCAGTTCCTGCTGACGGCGTCCATAATTTGCAGTTTTCAGAGTCATTATCCGAGGGAAGGGGCGGGGCATCAATCTTTGAAGCAGGGGGAGAATACAGGGTCGGCCTTCCCGGAAGGCGATTCTCTTTTTCACTTTATGCAGGCTATCTTTATTACGAAGAGAGTCTTAAAATGAAAAGGGGTGTTCAAACACTGTCAGACCCGACCTACTTTCCTATGCCCCCTGTGGGATACACCATGTCTGATCTCAACTCCACTTATGATTTCTACTGGTACATATTTAAAACAGGCGTTCAGTGGAGAATAAAAAGCGGTAGAAAAATTGAATTTGACGGTGGTTTCTATTTTCTGCATACACTGAAATATTACGGGGAAGCATACTGGAATCTTAGAGTTGGTGAATTCAGGGCAAAAAAACCCAATTTTATTCATGAAGCTGACGATGGTCTCGGCCTGGAAGCATTTATAAATGTAAGGTTTCTTATGTCCCGACGAGCTTCCATTACAGCAGGTTACAGGCATTTCTATTTGGAGGCTCAATATGGAACGTCTACAACCTACTATGCTGACGGAAGCAAGGGGAAGGCCTCCCTTGATATTGTCGAGTCTGAAAGGCAGGGGCCTTATGTGAGGCTGGAAGTAAAGTTTTAGCCGGGTTGTTTGAAACGCAGGCTAGGCAACTTTCGGCATGGGGACACACCAAATAATCAAACCATCAAAGCTGCAACTTATTTTCTGCCAGGGAAACATAGAATAAGGGAAATCAGGGAAAAGCTCTTAAAAAGTTATCCACGAATAGCACAATGGCTCACAAAGAAAGTCAAGGCCAACAGTGAAAATCATAATTCAATCATAATCGATTAGTGTTAAAATCAAGATTTCTCCTGTCGTCGAAATGACGGAATGAAGAGCTTAAAACCCGCAACCTGCAACCAGTAACCGCTTGCCATCTTCAGGATTTCACATTAAGAAGCGCAATTATCCCTGCCAGGGTGAAAATGATATTCGACCCGAAAGCCGCAAAAAAAGGAGGGAGAAGAGCGGCATGGCCGAGGGATATGTTGAAGGCCATCGTAACCCAGTAGGAAAAGCCGATAACAATGCTGATGCCCACGCCAGCTGCTATGCCTGCGCTTCTTCCTGTTTTCAGGGCAAAAGGGATTCCCAGCAGGGGCAGGATGAAGTTGACCAGGGGAAAAGCAATTTTAGCCATCAAATCGACCATATACCGGTTATAATCGAGCCCCATATGTTTAAGTTTTTCTATGTGTTTTTTAAGTTCCCTGAAGGTCATTTCCTCGGAACTTCTTACAACGACTGTAAAATCACTGAATTTTTCTTCCAGGGGAATTTCTTTTTCACGGAAGGTTTCCACTTTTAGGGAATTTTCGAAATGTCTGATAACACCTTCTGAAAATAGCCATTTCCCACTGTCCCATCTTGCTTTTTTTGCATCAATCCTTCTTTTTACTTTTTTATCTTTTCCCAGTTGCAAAATGGTGACACCTCTTAACTGCTTCTCTTCCATTACAAGCAGATCGATGTTAACGATATTCGATTTTCCGAAATACCATATTTCGTTCCTTTTGATGAAAGTTTTAGAGCTTACCCTGCCGGGGCGGTATCTTTCAATTTCTTTGACTTTTTTATTGGTATGGGGAAGGAGGTATTCATTCATGCCCAGAGAAAAGACGCTTATGAGCAGGGAAAGCGCCAGTATGGGCACGGAAATATAAAATATACTGATGCCGCAGGATTTCATGATTGTAATTTCGCTGTTTCTTGACAACAGGCCCAGTGTGAGCAGTGTTGAAAGGAGTGTCGCCATGGGAGTTATTTGCGAGAGTATGAGCGGAATTTTGAGTGTAAAGTACAGGCTTACCTCCGGGAGAGGGATTCCCCTTGCGCTTAACTTCCAGAACTGGCCCATAAAGTCTATGGTCAGGTATACGAGAAGGAAGCTGCAGTTGCAGATGACAAAGAGTTTAATAAAACTCATCGAAATGTAGCGAAAAATTATGTTCATTTATGCGTAAATAAAAGGCTTTCTTTTATTTTTCCCTTTTAAAAATTCCCTGAAGGCTTTTGGCCACCATACCATAGAGGGCCTCAAAAATTGAGAGGAGTTTTATTTCGGAATCGTTGTTAACTTTGTAAAGAAGGTAAATGCCGATACTAACGAAAAAAATGTTGGGCGCCCACATGGCAAGGTAGGGAGGAACTTTTCCTTTATCGCCAAAGGCTTCTCCAGCCATGAGGAAAATGTAGTAAACAGTGATTAATATGAGGCTGAAAATAAAACCGTGGGCCTTGCCCGATCGCTTGCCCTGGATACCGAGAGGCGCTCCGATAAGGGCAAAGACAATGCAGGCAAAGGGGATGGAGAACTTTTTATGCAACTCCACCATGAGATAGTCGTCACTCAGCCCTTTTTCTCTTAGTTTTTTTGATTTATCCATAAGTTCACCGATGCTCAGTTCCCTGTCACCCTTGGGAGCTACCATGGCGGCGCGTCCCTTTGATTCGATAGATAAGGTAATATCGTATGTCTTGAATTTTATGAGGCCGTATTTCAGGTCCTCTTTGTCGTCTTTACGGTGAATCGTACCGTCGTAGAGTCTAAGGGCAATGGAAAAATCGTCGGGTGATGAAATTATTTCACCTTCTTTAGCGATGACCATGCTTTTTTTTCCCCCTTTTTTTTCATCCGATATCAATACCCCCTTGTACCTTCCGGTACTTTTATCCTCTTCGTTAACATAGAGAATGATCTTTGAAAATGAATCGAGAACTTTGCCGGGCACAATACTTGTTGATGCCTCTCTTCTTGCCAGTTCATATAATTTTGACTTGAATGAATGGTTTCCCCAGGGGAGTGCGTAAATCATGAGTCCCAGGGTAACAATAAAGGCGATAACTGAAAGGACCATGACAGGGGGAAGCATTTGAAGAAGGCTGATTCCTGAAGATTTGGCGGCTGTGATCTCTTCATCCGTAGAGAGTCTTCCAAAGGCCAGAAGAACGGCAAGAAGGAAGGCCATGGGAATGGCAATAACGAGAAAAGAGGGGAGAATGTAGATGATAAGGCTTAATGCCTCGCTAAAACGGACACCCTTGCTCACGACCAGTTCGGTCAGGTTCAGCACCTTGTCCATGAGCAGGATAAATATGAAAATTCCAAGGCCCAGGAAAAAAGGAACAATAATTTCCCCGGTAATATATCTATTGATTTTCATTGGCATAATCCCTGTCATTCTATCCCATAAAGGGGTGGAAGTAAAGATTTTACGCTGGTTTTGAAAGGGGGGCTTGCTGTAGAATGGCAGCTGAAATTTATAGTTTAATTGTTTATAAATAACCACCCCTCCTAACCTCCCCTTGTAAATGGGAGGAACTTTGTTCAACCCTTCTTTACAAGGAGGGGATTAAGGGGAGGTAAAAAAGGTATTCATGTCAAAAACCGATTATCACAAATTGATGGAAGCCGAAGTGGACCGTATTCTTGAAGCAGGGCAAAAACCGAAGCTCCTGCTTCATTTATGCTGTGCTCCCTGTTCATCCTATGTGATTGATCTTCTGTCTGCACATTTTGAACTGACGCTATACTTTTATGATCCCAACATCCATCCCAAAGAGGAGTACCTAAAAAGAAGGGACGAGGCGAGGGTTCATGCGGAAAAGGAGGACATTCTCTTTATCGAAGGGCCTTATGACGTGGAGCGCTGGCATGAGGTAACGAAGGGTCATGAAAAGGACCCTGAAAAAGGGGACCGGTGCACCCTCTGTTATGACATGAGGCTGAGAGAAGCGGCGCGCTTTGCTCTGGAGTCAGGTTGTGAATATTTTACCTCTGTTCTTTCCGTCTCTCCCCATAAAGATGCGAAAAAGATAAACCATATTGGTTTTAGTCTGTCTGGTGAAATGGACATCCATTATCTTCCCGCTGATTTTAAAAAGAAAGAAGGTTTTAAGAAGAGTATGGAAAATGCAAGGGAGAAAGGGTTTTACAGGCAGGATTATTGCGGTTGTGTTTATAGCAGGAGGTAGGGAATGTCTTTACGATGAGGAAGGTTGCGGCAATCTTGTTTAGAGTGGTACTTTGAAACTGCCTTTAAAAACTTATGGATAGCTTTAAGCTGCTACTATTCAACCACCCCTAACCCCTATCATCAAGGGGCATAAATCCATTATCAAGAAGGGGAATTGTTTTTTTGCTCCCTCCTGAATCAGGAGGGGCTGGGGGTGGTATGTTTTTGATCTTATTAATACTATTTCCTCTTTTCACAGATTATGAAATTTGTTAACATAATGCCCATAAAAGCAGGTATAAGCAGAAGCATTATTGTTCATTATTAACAGTTTGAGATTGCTTCGCTTTGCTCGCAAAGGCACTATCGGCATGCAGCCGGATAGATATAACTAATCAAAGCGGAGCAGGTAAAGCTTTTGTCAAAACCACCGCCATTAACTCCGATGATGAGGCAATACCTCGACATTAAGGAGAAACACCAGGATTCCATTCTTTTTTTCCGGCTTGGTGATTTTTATGAGATGTTTTTTGATGATGCCGTAGAGGCGTCAAAAATACTCGAAATCACCCTGACGACGAGAAACAAGAATGACTCAAACCCCGTTCCCTTGTACGGCATTCCTCACCACTCAGCGTCAGGCTACATTGCAAAGCTCATTGAAAGCGGCAAAAAGGTGGCCATCTGTGACCAGGTAGAGGATCCCAAAACAGCAAAGGGTGTTGTCAAAAGGGAAGTGACAAGGGTTGTTACTCCCGGTCTGGTTGTCGATGAAAGTAATCTCAAGTCCCGTGAATCCAATTATCTTGCCGCTATTGCAAAGGAGGATGGGCAATGGGGGCTCTCCTACCTCGATCTTTCAACAGGTGATTTCCGGGTTACGGAACTTGTTGAAAGGGAGAATAAGGGGGGAGACCTGCTTGCCGACGAACTGTTGAAAATCGGGGCCAAGGAGATTGTTATTGACGAAACCCTGAAAGAGGACCCTCATTTGTCTGAAACCCTCGCCTTGCTGGGCGCTTCCCTTTCCTGGAAGGATGAATTCTCTTTTGATTTCGATGATTGTAAAAGCGCCATTCTTGAACAGTTCAGACTAAATTCTCTCGATGGTATCGGTTGTGTCGATATGAAGGCCGGCATATGTGCTGCCGGGGCCGTTCTCGCCTACCTGAAGGAGACGCAGGGAGGGAGCGCCGGCCATATTGACAGGCTAAAGCCTTACAGCACCTCTTCCTATTTGCTTATCGATTCGGCTACCCACAGAAATCTTGAACTGACGTCGACCATGATAGATGAAAAAAAGAAGGGCTCTCTTTTTCATACGCTCGACTTTACCGAGACGGCTATGGGAGGGAGAAAGCTGAGGGAATGGATAAATTATCCCCTTCAGGATATTGGGGAAATCAATGACCGCCTCGATGCCATTGCCGACCTGAAAGAAATGAGTTCCATCAGGAATGAGCTGAAAGAGGCCCTAAACGGCGTTTATGACCTGGAGCGCCTCAACGGACGTGTTTCCGTAGGGAGGGCAAATCCGAGGGATATGGCCGCGCTTGGCGCCTCCATTGCCAGGCTGCCGGGCCTTAAATCAATACTCGCTGACATTCCGGCTGCGCTTATTCAGGGCCTGTCGTCAAAGATCGACACTATGGCCGGACTTGAAGACCTGATAAGCAGGGCCATCGTCGATGAACCGCCCATTTCTCTGAAAGAGGGGGGCATTATCCGTGAAGGGTTTTGTGCTGAACTGGATGAACTGAGAAATATCAGCAGGGAAGGGAAAGGTTATCTTGCCCGCCTGGAGGCTAAGGAGAAGGAAAGAACGGGCATTTCCTCCCTGAAAATTCGTTATAACAAGGTTTTTGGTTATTATCTGGAAGTAACAAAGACAAACCTTCATCTCGTTCCTGAAGATTACATAAGAAAACAGACCCTCTCCAATGCGGAGCGTTTTATTACGCCCGAGCTTAAAGAGTATGAAACGAAGATTCTGGGCGCCGATGAAAAGATCGGCGCCATGGAACATGACCTCTTTGTTGACCTGAGAGAAGAAGGGGCCACCTATTCTGCAAGGATGAGAGATACGTCGGAAGCGCTTGCTGCCGTCGATGTTCTTCTTTCCCTTGCTCAGGCTGCCGACCGTTATAGTTACTGCCGGCCCCTTGTTAATGACTCGGAAAAACTTTCCATCAGCCACGGGAGGCATCCCGTTGTTGAAATGCTCAATCCTGATGAAGCCTTTGTTCCAAACGATACGGACATGGATTGTGACGAAAGCCAGCTCATTATTATTACGGGACCCAATATGGCCGGTAAATCGACCTATATCAGGCAGGTTGCTCTCATCACCCTCATGGCCCATATGGGAAGTTTCATTCCTGCCGAGTCAGCAGAGATCGGCCTTACAGACAGAATTTTTACCCGTGTGGGGGCCTCCGATAACCTGGCCCGGGGGCAGAGTACCTTTATGGTGGAGATGAATGAGTCGGCCAATATCCTCAATAACGCAACAAAGCGAAGCCTCATCATTCTCGATGAAATAGGGCGGGGAACGAGCACTTTTGACGGCGTAAGCATTGCATGGGCCGTGGCCGAACATATTCATGATTCGCCGGGCCTGGGATCGAGAACGCTTTTTGCCACTCATTACCATGAACTGACGGAACTGTCCCTTACCTTGAAGAGAGTAAAGAATTATAACGTTGCTGTAAGAGAGTGGAACGACCGCATCATTTTTTTGCGGAAGATTGTCGAAGGGGGGGCGAGCAGGAGTTACGGCATCGAGGTGGCCAGGCTTGCCGGGTTGCCCTCAGAAGTTATCAAACGTTCGCTGGAGATTCTGGGCAACCTGGAAAGCGGCGAGTTTGACGAGGCCGGTATGCCAAAAATCGCCATTCCGAAAAAACAGAAAAAATCAGCTGCCGGGGCCGATAATAAACAGATGAGCCTTTTTGTTCATCCCGCCGATCATTTGCTGGAAGAGATCAGGAAAATGGATATTGCCGGCATGACTCCCCTTGACGCCTTGAACAGGTTAAGCCGGTTAAAGGAGGAATTTAAGTGATGAAAAGATGGGGCCTCTTGTCTGCTTTAACGATACTCATTCTCTTTTTCTCTTTTCCCTTAGGGGCCGGCGCAATGGAAGAGTCCATGTACCAGGATGCGCGGGATGCCTATTTTGCCCTTGAAAAATCCGCTGAAAAGAGAAAATTCAGGCATAACTGGATAAAGGTCATCGACCTGTACACAAAAGTATATGAAAATTATAAAAAGGGGACAAGGGGAGATGAGTCCCTCTATATGGCGGGCAAGCTCTATGTGGAACTGAGGCCTTATTCGGGAAATGATGAAGACTTAAGGGAATCCAATAAACTCCTGGCGAGTCTGGTCAATGACTACCCCTCCAGCAGTCTGGCCGATGACGCGCTCTACATGATGGGAGAAAATTATGAAAAGCTCGGACAAAAAGAAAAGGCCTATGAGAGGTATCAAAACATACTGGAGCATTATAACAGTGGAGACAGGCGGAGAGATGCGGGAATAAAGGCAGCACGCCTGAAAAGGCCTGTCAGGAAGGTAAGCTATGAAAGAAAAAACCCTCCACCTGTAAAAAAGGTCAATCCCGGCAAGGCGTCGGGGCATAGGACAGGCAATGGCAGTTATGCGCAGGTAAAGGACATTCGCCACTGGTCCAATCCCAACTATACGAGGATCGTTGTCCACCTCGATAAGCCTGTCAAATATAAAGACCATCTTCTAAAAAAGGACCCCGCCATCGGTAAGCCGCCGAGATTATATATCGATATTAGCGGCGCAAAAAAGAAACGCCTCATCGAAGAAAAAATTCCTATTCATGACGGCCTTCTCAAAATGGCCCGTGCCGCCCAGTACGACAGGGATACGGTACGGGTTGTACTCGATATCGAGTCCATCAAGGAATACAGGATTTTTCCCATGCTCGAGCCCTTCAGAATCGTTATCGATGTATGGGGTGAAAAAAAGCCGGCGTCGGCCACTATCGATGCCCTTCTTCCCGATATGGAGGAAGAGGTAAAAAAACTGAAGGAAAATCCAAATGACGGTTCCATTCCTCTGGCGAGACAGCTGGGCCTTGGTATCAGGAAGATTGTTATTGATCCCGGCCATGGAGGAAAGGACCCCGGCGCTGTCGGGCCGCGGGGAACAAAAGAAAAGCATGTGACCTTAAAAATTGCGAAGTCACTCAAGGCGGTTCTTGAAAAAGATTACGGCTATCAGGTCGTTCTTACAAGAGACAGGGACAGATACCTTCAACTTGACGAAAGGACGGCCATTGCCAATATGGAAAACGCCGACCTCTTCATTTCCATCCATGTCAATGCCAACAGGAACAGAAGGGCATACGGTATGGAGACTTATGTCATGAATGCCAGGGCGACAAACAGGTACGTGTCTGAAGTTGCCGCCAGGGAGAACGCCGTGACCATGCACAGCATGGGAGAGTACGGCAGTATACTTGAAGATATCCTGGTTCAACTGCAAAAAACCAATAAAATCAATGAATCGAATAAGCTTGCCCATAAAATACAGAGAAGTATGAAGAACTATATGTCAAAGCGCTACAAACGCATCAAAAACCACGGCGTCAAAAAAGGGCCCTTCTATGTTCTCATCGGGGCACAGATGCCGAGCGTTCTTGTGGAGACAGGTTTTATCAGTAACAGGGCTGAGGAAAAAAGGCTTAATAATTCCAAATATATAAGGCATCTTAGCAAGGCCATTGCCCTTGGTGTTGATAAATATTCAGGCCTTATCAAGACGGCGTCGAGCAGATGAGAGAGGCAAATAGCCTTACCTGCAACACCCCCTCCCGGCCTCTACCCTCAAGGGGCATAAACCCTTAAAACCATATTCCCCAATCCATATGAGAAAGAAAGTTCTTGAGACAATAGAGAGCGCAGGAAAAAGCTGCCTGGATAAGCTCAAACCGCAGGGAAGTGATAATATAAAGATCGTGAAAAATTATCTTTCCATCTGCATGGAGGGGATTAAGGCCGTCCATGATGCCGGTGGCGCCGGTCTTGAAGTGCTTGCTCTCAGGACCATTGTTATAGACAGGCTCCTTGTCAGCCTTTTTGACCTTGCAGGAAAGGAATATTGCCTCAAATACCGCAAGGTGGACCAAAAGTGTACCCTCGTGGCGCTTGGTGGTTATGGCAGGGGAGAACTTTCGCCCGTCTCCGATATCGACATTATGTTTCTTTATCCCTGGAAAGTCGGCTCCTATGTCGAATCAGTCATCGAGCGTGTTCTATATATATTGTGGGATACGGGCCTGGATGTGGGTTATTCGACGCGAAGCATCAGTGAATGCGTAAAAATTTCAAGTGAAATTGTGGCCAAAACATCGCTTGTCGATTCCCGCTATATCTGCGGTGATAAAGCGCTTTACAATGATTATCTAAAAACGCTCAAAAATCAGATCTTTTCCAACGGCGCCGATTCATTTATTAAAGAAAAGATAAATGAAGGAGAGGAGCGGCGAAAGAAATATGGTGATTCCGTTTATATCCTGGAGCCTGACATCAAGGAGGGCAACGGAGGCTTAAGAGACCTCCATACGGCCCTCTGGGCGGCAAAGGTCAAATATAAGGTAGCCGATTTTAAAGAGCTGAAGATTAAAGGCATCATTAATGACAGGGAATATGATGAGGTTCTCAGCGCCTTTGATTTTATGTCGAGAGTACGAAATGATCTGCACTTTATCGTAAACAGAAAGAGCGACCAGCTCACTTTTCAACTCCAGGAAAAAATTGCCCTCAACCTGGGCTACAAGGGGGAGGGGGAAGTCCTCCCTGTAGAACAGCTCATGAAGGATTATTATCTGGCGGCAAACACAATTAAGGAATACTCGGAAATATTTATTGAGCGAAGCCTCAGCCAGTATTCATCCAAAGGCGTAGGCGCTTTTCTGAGCCAGCGGGAGCTATCCGATGGATTCAAACTCTTCCGGGGTGAGATCACCATCGCCCATAAGAACTTTTTCCGGAAACATCCGCCGGCAATAATGAGACTTTTTGAAGTATCCCAGATTCATGGCGCTGAAATTCATTCCTTTGCAAGGGATTGTTTAAGGGCCGGCCTCGATCTCATTGATGATGACTTCAGGAATTCTCAGGAAGTCAACCGGTCATTCATGAATATTCTGAAAAGTGAATGGGATGTGGCGGGCACGATGAAAGTCATGCATAAACTGGAAGTTCTCAACAGATATATTCCTGAATTCGGAGAAGTTAACTGTCTTGTCCAGCATGATATGTACCATATTTATACCGTTGACGTTCATTCTCTTTTTGCCGTTGCCGAACTGAGAAAACTCACCCGCGGCGTATATGAAGACAAATATCCTATCCGTACAATGCTCATGGAGGAACTTGAAAAGCCCGAGGTTCTCTATCTGGCCGCCTTTCTTCATGATATCGGGAAGGGAAAAGGGGGAAAGCATGAAATTATCGGCGCTGAAATTTCTGTTAATATTGCCCGCAGGATAGGTTTTTCCGAAAAGGACGTCCGTGATATAGAGTTCCTTGTCTTAAACCATCTCAGGCTTTCTCATACGGCCCAACGGAGGGACCTGAATGATCCCAAGCTTATTCTTGACTTTGCCCGGGAAATGGGGAGCCTGGAAAGGCTGAAAATGCTTTACCTGCTCACCTATGCCGATATTAAGGCCATCGGTCCCGACGTATGGAATGAGTGGAAGAGTTCCCTTTTTCTTGAACTCTATACCAAAACAGCTGAAGTCTTCGAAAAGGGGACCTTCGAACTGGAAGAGACGAAGGTCAAAGTCGATGAAATTGAAAAAGATGTGGAAGGTATTCTTGGAGATGAGTTCCCGGGAAAGGTTGTAAAAGATTTTATGGATTCCATGCCTGAAAGATACCTGCTTTCCACAACTCCCGAATCAATTGCTTCCCATTTCAGGATAGCCCTGAAACATGAGGACCCGCTTGCTCTGGACGTAAAGCATAAAGAAAAGAGGGGTTATTCACGCATCATAATTACCACTATCGATGCGCCCGGTCTTTTTTCTAAAATCTGCGGAGTTTTGTCGGCAAACAGCATTAATATCCTGGGGGCGCAGATCTATACGAGAAGCAGCGGAGAAGTGATTGATATCTTCCAGGTAAGAAGTGCAATCGACGGGGCTGTTACGGACAGCCGCAGGTGGGACAAGGTGAAAAGTGATCTCATTGATGTTATTAAGGGCAAAGTAAAGGTGGAAAAACTTGTCGAGAAAAAAAGCAAACCTTCCATTCTCGGGGGTAAATACAAGCCATCCATTAAACCGGGAGTATTTATCGATAATAAAATTTCCGATACCAATACGGTAATAGAAATATTCGCTCAGGACCGTATCGGTCTTCTCTACACAATATCGAGTACGCTGCTAAAAGAAGGCCTTTATATCGATGTTTCCAAGATTTCCACCATGGGTGAGCAGGTGACGGACGTTTTTTACGTAAAAGATATTTTCGGGCAGAAGGTTTTTTATGAAAAGAAGCTCCATGAGGTTAAAGAGGCATTGCTCAAGGCCATTGAGGAGGGATAGCCTTGCGGGACGTTCTTGGCGATTTCATAGACTATATTGTCGTTGAAAAGGGTCTTTCAAAAAATACGGTTGACGCTTACAATCGCGATCTCATCCGCTTTGAGAATTTTTTAAAGGACCGAAAGCGGGAGATTATCAATGCCGGGAGAGAGGACGTTCTTGCTTTCATGACGCACCTCGGCAAGAGTGGACTTGGCAGCCGGTCGACGGCGAGAAACATGGTAGCCGTAAGGATGCTTTACCGCTTTTTGAAAAATGAAAGCTATATTGAACAACTGCCCACGGAAAATATCGACCTCCCCCGTTCTTTTAGACGCCTGCCCGATATCTTAAGCCCCTCTGAAGTGGAAAGCCTTTTAAAAGCTCCCGACGTGAATGAAGCTCTCGGCATAAGAGACAGGGCTATGATCGAACTTCTCTATGCGACGGGGCTGAGAGTTTCCGAACTTGTTACGGTGACCATCAACCGGCTAAATCTCGAAGTCGGCTTTCTCGTTGTCATGGGAAAAGGTTCTAAAGAGAGGGTCGTTCCCATGGGTGAAGTTGCCATGGAATGGGTCAAATCCTATATTACTCATGGCAGGGTAAAAATTCTCAAGGGGAGGGAGAGTGAATATCTTTTCATTACTGCAAGAGGCGATAAAATGACGAGGCAGGGTTTCTGGAAAATTATAAAAAAAAATGCTTTCAAGGCAGGTATTTACAAAAATATTTCACCTCACAAATTAAGGCACTCCTTTGCAACACACCTTCTGGAAGGGGGCGCAGACCTTCGTTCCGTTCAGACCATGCTCGGCCATGCCGATATTTCCACCACCCAGATTTATACACACATTAATTCGGAACGTCTCAAAAAGATCTATAAGGATTATCATCCAAGGGCTTAGGGAAAATCGTTCAATCGTTTAAACCGCTTCTTTAACTCCTGTTTTCAGTATTGGACGGTAAAATTAAATTAATAGAGGGGACAGTAAAATACTGTCCCCTCTCATTTGCAAGAGCCTGATCCGGTTAATTGCTTCTTTAAAGCAACAAACTATTCATATATTCAATCACGCTATTGGCATAGGCAATGACTTCGTCAGCGGCCGCATCAGAAATCTTGTTTCCCCGTTGAGCATTGATTTCATTTATGAAGGCATTAAGTTGATTTATGGCCGCATTGATATTATCTTTATCAAGCGATTTTTCAGCATTTTCAACTTTTCCAATTAAGCTGTTTCTAAGTACAGCGTCTATAACACCCTCATTTACAAGCGTGTCAAGCAATTCGATCAAACCACTCGCTGAGTCAATGCACCCGTCGTTATCTATGTCGAAACCGGTTGCGTCCTCGTCGGGGCAATTGTCGTAGGCATCGAAAATCCCGTCACCATCGGAGTCGTCACAGACATCGCCAATGCCGTCGGCGTCCCTGTCGGCCTGATCGGTGTTGGGGGTAAGAGGGCAGTTGTCGTAGGCGTCAAAAACCCCGTCACCATCGGAGTCGTCACAGACATCGCCAATGCCGTCGGCATCCATATCGCCCTGGTCGGCGTTGGGGGTAAAAGGGCAATTGTCGTAGGCGTCAAAAATCCCGTCACCATCGGAGTCGTCACAGACATCGCCAATGCCGTCGGCGTCCATGTCGCCCTGATCGGTATTAGGGGTAAGAGGGCAGTTGTCGTAGGCATCGAAAATCCCGTCACCATCGGAGTCGTCACAGACATCGCCAATGCCGTCGGCGTCCATATCGGCCTGATCGGTATTGGGGGTAACAGGGCAGTTATCGACTGCGTCGAATACGCCGTCACCGTCCGAATCGTCACAGACATCACCAATGCCGTCGGCATCCATGTCGGCCTGATCGGTGTTCGGGGTAAGGGGGCAGTTATCGACAGAATCCATGACACCGTCGCCGTCTGAATCCTTATCATGGGTGAGCTGATACATTCTGGCAAAAATTTCACTGTCTCTTTCCACGCCGTTAAGATAGCCCCAGCTTACCCAGGTAATAACCACCTTGCCATCAGGTGAAAAAGCAACTTTAGCGTTTGCCTGATGATCTTCAGTTGTCATATTAATTTGAAATTCGGGTCCACTCGGTGTGTTATCAGCATCATGCATTTGCCCAAATACGCCAAGACCTGAACCATCGTCTTTATAAGTGATTAAAAGTTTTGATCCGTCAGGCGCTAAATGTACATTGGGAAAAAGATGGCTCATAGAAGGGGCGTAGAACTCATCACCAACAGGCAGCGCATTGGCGTCAAACTTTTGAGCATATCTGTAGCTGCTATATCGAGAGGTCCAGCTTACATAGAATGAACCGTCCGGTTCCTGGTCAATAACGGGGCTTGATTGATGATGCCACGTATAGGTGTTTACCTGCATTTCCGATCCGAGAGGCAAGCCTTCGCTATCAAATCGTTGCAGAAAAATGTCCAGACCGCTTTCACTGTAATTAATACTTTCCCAGACAACGACATAAGAGCCATCATTAAGAATGGCAGCTGATGTAGCATCACATGAATTACCATTTGGAGAAACGGTTAATTCCGGTCCTGTGGGGTCTCCCTTTATATCAAGAATTTGCGCTGATACGTCACCATCCCAGGTACACCATGAAATAATGGAAGTGCCATCGGGCGCTGTTACTATCGATGGGCCATATTGAGAACCGTATGTTCGTGTATTAACCTGAAGTTCATTAACGTCTAATGGAATGCCTTCGCCATTGAATCGCCGGGAGAAAATACCACGACCCCACCAGGGAACTTCATACATCCAGCTTGTCCATACTATGGTAAAAGAACCATCCTTGCCGAAAGAAAGAACAGGCGTATTCTGTTGCCTTACATTATAAGTATTGACTTGAAATTCATCTCCAAGGGGCTCTAATGCAGATGCATAGAGTGACTGATAAGAAAGACTCAGGCAGAATAGCGCAAATAGAAATGTTTTAATTGTTTTCATTTTTCTCTCCAAATTACTGTTAATGTGACATTACCCTGAATACCATGAACGCATACCTTTTAAATTTTCATCATTTTACTCCTTAAAAATGTTTGATTTAGAGCTAGTTGTATCATATTGGTGGCTATTTGTCACGATATATATTGACAAATGTGTACCCTGTCTTGTCTTTTTGACTTTAATCGGTGGATATGGAGGACCATTTATAGCTGCATGGGGATCAATGGGCACATCCCTTCAAAACAGTCAAGATAAATTGTAATGAAGTAGGGTAAATATGTAGAAAAATAGATCTTGACAGGGCTTGTGGGGACAACTATATTTGTTGCCATATATACAAATATGCACGGCATAGCGAATAGGCAAAAAAAAGCCCTGTGCGCCAACACAGGGCTTGTCTGTTCCAGCCGGGTTGACGGGAACAAACATTACTCATGAGGAAATCTTAACTTTATTTTTTTCTCCTGTCAACCTGGGACGGGCCGGCGGAAAGGAGGTCCTTTTTTTAACAGGTTGCTAATTTCAATGTATAAAAAATGAAAGGAGAAAGGCATGGCTTTTAAGACCTACGCAGAAAAGCAACTGATTATTGTGGAAATCAAGCAGTTTATGGCGCAAAACGGCGGTCGCAATTTCGATTGGTATTGCGGTATCGCTGCTGATCCGGGAGAAAGGCTTTTTAATGATCATAATGTTGATGAGCAGAAAGGAGCCTGGATAGAAAGAGACTGCGGCAACGTCGATATTGCCCGTAAAATGGAGAATATTTTCCTTGAATCAGGTTGCCGGGGTGGCGCAGGCGGTGGTGATGAATCTGCGCGCTTTATATACGTTTACAAAATAACACCTTCCACAAAACAGTAAAAGTAAGCGGGACCGTTCAAATGCGGTCCCGCTTTTTTATTTCTTGACAGGAAAAAGATGAAAGTACAGTTAAAAGAGATTGCCCAAATTCAGATCGGCTATCAGCCCCGCGGAAAAATCAGACCTCATATTGACGGTGAATATGAGATTATTCAGTCGAGGGATTTTGATGAGAGAAGAGAACTGGACAGCAGTGATCTTTTATCAATTTCAATTGACAGGGAACCGATGAACTACCGGGTAAGGGCGGGGGATGTACTCTTTATGTCGCGGGGTGAAAATAACTTTGCCGCTATTGTAAAAGGCAAAAAGGACAAGCTTATAGCCTCCGGTGTTTTTTATATTATAAGACCCAATGTGTATGGGACGCTGACGCAGTACCTTGCCTGGTTCCTTAATCACCCCCAAACTCAAAAAAAGCTTAAAGGCAAGGCGCAGGCGCAAACGGTTGCGCTGGTGCCAAAAAAGATACTGGAAAGTATGGAAATCGACCTGCCGCCACTGGAAATACAGAAGAAAATTACCCACATGGCCGAACTCATGAACAAAGAGATTGAATTGCAGACAAGGCTCCTTGAAAAACGTAAACTGCTTATTGATACAAGCTGTCTATCTTTGGCAAGAGACGATTATTCCCATGACGGTAAACTTGATGCGGCTCATATTGAATGGCGTATTTCCGATAATGACTTTTATCTATTTATCGATGAATTAATCAAATCAGGTGAACTGGAAGATGAACTTCTGGAAATTGTGGAACTTATTGCCCAAAGCGGTTATGATTACCTGACAGAAAATCAGAAAGATGATTTTAACCAATATATATGGCATCAATATTATACTGAAGAATGCGGCAGATGCGGCGCTCACATCCCATGGATTGAAATGTTTCAGGCCTATGAAAAGGGTGGTTTTTGCGGCTGGTGCCAACATATGATGGAAAAAGAAAAGTAACTGTTCATCTCACCACTCTTTTGCCCGATAACTGCGTCAAAAATGCTCATTTACAGCAGTAACCTGTGCGTTTTTTTCATGTAATCGAACAAAATAGCGGTAATCTGAACAGTCACATATTGATTCTGAATGGTTACAAAATAATGTGGTTTATGGAGAGATTTGATGACAGGCAAGATTTCACAGAAAGAGATTAACGATACAGCATGGGCGGCATGTGATACCTTCCGGGGCGTTGTCGATCCGGCACAGTACAAGGACTATATCCTTGTCATGCTCTTTCTTAAATACATTTCCGATGTCTGGAAGGACCATTACGAAACATACAAAAAACAATACGGCGATGATGAGGTTCGTATTCGCCGTAAGCTGGAACGTGAGCGCTTTACCCTGCCTGTTGTCGAACTTAAAGATGAAGATACCGATCAAGTGCTGGACACTTTTCTTGCCGATTATTACAGCCTTCATGAACGGCGGGAAAGGCCCAATGCCGGTGAGCTTATCAACATTGTGCTGGACCATATCGAGGAAGCCAACAAGGCCAAGCTGGAAGGCGTCTTTAGAAATATCGACTTTAACAGTGAAGCCAACCTTGGCAAACCGGGGGACCGCAACAGGCGGCTTAAAAACCTGCTTGAAGATTTTGCCAGTGCAAAGCTCGATATGCGTCCCAGCCGGGTCAGTGAAGATGTGATCGGCAATACCTATATTTATCTGATAGAGCGTTTCGGCAGTGACGCAGGAAAAAAGGCGGGTGAATTCTATACGCCCTACAAGGTTTCCGAACTGCTGGCAAAACTGGCTGAACCGAAGGCGGGCGACCGCATTTGTGATCCTTCCTGCGGTTCGGGCGGTCTGCTTATCGAGGCGGGCCGTGAAGTGATGGGAAAGGACTTTGCCCTTTTCGGTGAAGAGGTGAACGGTGCTACCTGGGCGCTGGCAAGGATGAATATGTTTCTTCACGGCATGGACGGTGCCCGTATCGAGTGGTGCGATACGCTCAACAGTCCCATGCTGGTGGAAAATGACAGGCTCATGAAATTCAATGTCGTTGTCGCCAATCCGCCTTTTTCGCTGGACAAGTGGGGCGCTGAGAATGCCGACAAAGATCCCTACAAGCGTTTTATGCGGGGTGTGCCGCCAAAGAGCAAGGGCGACTGGGCCTTTATTCTCAATATGGTGGAGCGGGCCCTTGCCAAGGAGGGCCGCGTGGCCGTCGTCGTGCCTCACGGTGTGCTTTTTCGAGGCGGGGGTGAAGGGCGCATTCGCCAAAAACTGATTGAGGAAAATATGCTCCATGCCGTTGTGGGACTGCCTGCCAATCTTTTTCCTTCAACGTCCATTCCTGTTGCCATTCTTGTTTTTGACCGTTCGCGGGAAAAAGGGGGCGTCAATGAAGGGCGAAAGGATGTTGTCTTTATTGACGCCAGCAGCGAGTTTCAGAGCGGGAAGAACCGGAATACGCTTCTCCATGCGCATATGGAGAAGATTGTTTCCACCTGTAAGGCGCGTAAGGAAGTGGATAAATACGCCTATGTGGCAAGCTTCGATGAAATTAAGGAGAATGATTTCAATCTCAATATCCCGAGATATGTGGATACCTTTGAGGAAGAGGAAGAGATTGATATTGACGCCGTGCAGAGGGAGATAGATGACCTTGAGAAGGAGTTGCTTGATGTGAGGGGCAAAATGGCGGAGATGCTCAAGGGGATTGAAAGATGATCCGCAGATTACGCAGATTTACGCAGATTAAAACTATAAAGTGATTTCTTTTTGTCTTTTATCTGCGCCCATCTGCGTAATCTGCGGATAAAAAAGGGCTTAATAATGTATCAGAAGAAAGAAGATAAAAATATAAGAGACAGTGAAACCTATGCCGTTATCGGGGCTGCAATGGCAGTGCATAAGGAGTTGGGACATGGTTTTTTGGAAGCCGTTTATCAGGAAGCATTGGAACAGGAATTTCAGGTGATGAGGATTCCTTTTGAGCGGGAAAAAAAGCTGCCTGTTTTCTATCGGGGCAAGCCTATCAATGCGCATTACAAGGCTGATTTTGTGTGTTTCGGTTCCGTTATTGTTGAATTGAAAGCACTAAAACAGTTATCTGGAATAGAAGAATCACAGGTTATCAACTACCTTAAAGCATCAGGGCTTAACAGAAGTCTCTTGATAAATTTTGGAGCGAAACAGCTGGAATACAAAAGGATAGTTTTTAATCTGCGCAAATCTGCGTCATCTGTGGATAATGTAGGGGCTGAAAGATGAATCCGCAGATTACGCAGATGGGCGCAGATAGAAAAGATAAAGTCTTGATGAACATGCACTTGAGTTTACCATTTTTACCAAGTGGGAAAAATGGTCAGTGACAGTTTATATTAACTCTGCAACACAATCGTTGCGTTCATAAGATTGTCATTCCCGCATTGTTTTAGCGGGAATCCAGGTTTTAAAAGATATGGATACCCGATAAAAGCCTTCGGGTATGACACACATTTAATTGCCCTTTTAATAACCATTTCGAGGATGTTCTCGGAATGGTAAGAGTTGTTTTTTTAGAAAAAATAATTGCCATCATTGTTAGAGAGTTTAGTACTTGTTGGAGGATATGAATGACGAATTGGAAGTTTGTCAGGTTAGAGGAAATTGCCACAGTGGAACGTGGAAAGTTTTCTGCACGACCGAGAAATGACCCAAAATACTATGGTGGGAATATTCCTTTTCTACAAACAGGAGATGTAGCCTCTGCAACTGGAGTGATTGAGTCTTATTCTCAGACATTAAATGATGAGGGCCTTAAAGTCAGCAGACTATTTCCTGCCGGAACGTTGCTTATTACTATTGCCGCTAATATTGGAGATATTGCTGAGGTTGGTTTTGACTTTGCATGCCCTGATAGTCTTGTTGCCATTCGGCCCCAAAAGGGTACTAGTAAGGACTGGCTTAAATATTTCTTGCAAACTCAAAAATACTACTTTAAGTCACGAGCAACTCAGAATGCACAAGCAAATATTAATCTTCATACTATAAAGCCATTATCCGTAAATCTTCCACCCTTTAACGAACAAACCGCTATTGCATCCCTCCTTTCCACCTGGGACAAAGCCATTGAAAAAACGGAAAGGCTGATTGGAGCAAAGGAAAGCCGATTTAAATGGTGGCTCAACAAATTATTTATTGATGGAAGCGTGTCAGATGAATGGAAAAGTGTGAAATTAGGGGACGTTGCCACTATTTTAAAAAAGTTACCCTTGTCATCTGTTGAAGGCAAAACACTTCTAACTGTTAAGCTGCATTGCCTCGGAATTGAAGCAAACACTCGTATTAAACCAAAGTTAACGGAGCGCGGCCGCCCATACTATACCCGTGAAGCTGGTGAATTTCTAATCGGACGCCAGAATTTTCACAATGGGGGGTTCGGTATAGTTCCTGCTCATCTGGATGGTTACATTGCATCAAATGCAATCACATCATTATCGTTGAAGAGTTATAAGTTAATTTCAGATTTTCTTTTTTATTATTTTTGCCGACGTGATTATTATAAACGTGTTGGTCAGATCATGGATGGTACAGGGCAAAAGGAATTGTCGGATAAACAAATACTGAAGTTGAAACTTAATCTCCCTAACTTGAATATACAAAAAACAATAGCCGACACCCTGAACACCGCTCAACAAGAAATCAACCTGCTTAAAAAACAGCTCAATGCTTACAAAACCCAAAAACGCGGCCTCATGCAAAAGGTTCTCACCGGCCGGTGGCGGGTGAAGGGGGCACAGACTTGCACGGACAGCACGGACAGGGCAGGGACGTAGTAAATGTTTGAAGGGGGGGAAGATGTCTGAAAAAGAACCACTAATCCCTAAACACGGCGGCTACCGCAAGCTGAAAAGCTTTCAGGTGGGCCAACTCGTTTATGACGTGACGGTGCGCTTTTGCGACCGCTACGTGGACCGCTTCAGCCGCACGCGGGACCAGATGGTGCAGGCGGCGCGAAGCGGCGTACAAAACATTGCCGAAGGAAGCCAGGCGTCGGCCACGTCTAAAAAGACGGAACTGAAATTGACCAACGTGGCGCGGGCCAGCCTGGAGGAGCTTCGCCTCGATTATGAGGATTTTTTGAGGCAGCGGGGGATGCCTATGTGGGAGCCGGACCACCCGGCACTCATGCGCTTCAAGGCAAGACGCTGCAAAACCCTGGATGATCTACGGAACTGGGTGGAGGAGGAACGGGCGCTCTGGAGAGAGCGCAGGGACAGTTATGGTCATGCACGGACAGACAGGGACAATAAAGCCGAAAAAGAGAAGTCCCTGGCAGTCGGTGAAGGTCCGTGCAAGTCTTTGCCTTCCGAAGTTCTGGTTGCTAACGCTGCACTTTCCCTCCTGAATCTCTGCTGCTACCTCCTCGACCGCCAGCTTGCCACACTGGCAAGTGATTTTGAAAAGGAGGGTGGCTTTACGGAACGTCTCTACCGTGTTCGCTCTGCCGAAAGGAAGCGAAGCAAATGAGTGAAGACAGGACGACCTATTCAACAGGGGGCTTCCGCTTTAACGAAAAATACCTCTCCCAGATTCCGGCGCTGCAACTGCTTATCAACCTGGGCTATGAATATGTGCCGCCAGAGCAGGTCTATGCCCTTCGCAAGGGAAGTACGGGAAATGTCATCCTTGAAGAGGTGCTGGAAGCGCAGCTTAAGGAGATTAACCGCATTCATCATAAGGGCCGTGAGTACCGTTTCAGTGAAGAAAACATCCAGACGGCTCTTCAAAAACTTAAAAACGTCAAGTTCGATGGCCTTCAGAAAACCAATGAAAAGATATTCGACCTGCTAACGCTGGGCACTTCGCTGGAACAAAGTATTGAAGGCGATGCCAGAAGCTTTAACCTCTACTACATTAACTGGACCAACCCCTCAAAAAACAAATTTCATGTAACGGCGGAATTTTCTGTCGACCGCACGCGGAGCGATAAAAAAAGGCGACCCGACATTGTCCTTTTTGTTAACGGCATTCCTCTCGTTGTTATGGAGTGCAAAAGCCCTGAAATAGAAGTGAAAGAGGCCATAAAACAGTCCATCCGCAACGAGCGGGAAGATAACATTCCCAAACTCTTTGCCTATGCCCAGGTGGTGATGGGCATCAACAAAAATGAAGCGACCTATGGCACGGCAGGTACGGCGGAAAAGTACTGGGCTCACTGGCAGGAAAGGGAGAAGGTTGATGAAAGGCTTGCCCGAATGGTTAATCAGCCCCTGAGCCGCGAGAGCAAAGGGTCGCTTTTTTCAGGTGACTTTGCCCCGGCAAGGAAGTTCTTCCATAGTCTTGCGCAGGAAGGCGGCAGGCAGGTAACGAAGCAGGACAGGGCCATTTACAGCCTCTGCCGGCCTGAAAGATTGATTGAACTTGCCTGTCACTTTACCCTCTTTGACGGCGGCAACAAGAAAATTGCCCGCTACCAGCAGTATTTTGCCGTCAGACGGATTATGAAGCGAGTCAAGGAATTCGATGAAGCGGGTATCCGCAGAGGCGGTATTCTCTGGCATACGCAGGGTTCGGGCAAGTCGCTGACCATGGTCTGGCTGGCAAGGGCGCTTGTTATGGACAGGTCTATCATCAATCCGCGGATCTTGCTGGTAACGGACCGCGTCGATCTCGACGAGCAACTGGGCAATACCTTTGCCTCCTGCGGACTCGATAAAAAGAGGGCCAAAACGGGCCGTCATCTTCTGGAACTGGTCTGCGAAAAGAAGGCCTCCATTATTACCACACTGGTTCACAAGTTCGATAAAGCCCTTAATGTGAGAAAGCATGTGGAAGATTCGGCAGAGATTTTTATCCTTGTCGATGAAGCGCACCGGACGCAATTTAAAGGACTCCATTCGCGGATGCGGCAAATGTTTCCCCGTGCCTGCTATATCGGTTTTACCGGCACACCGCTCATGAAAAAGGAGAAGAACAATTTCGTCAAATTTGGCGGCCTCATTGACGCCTATCCTATCGATGAGGCCGTGAAAGACGGCGCCGTGGTCCCCCTTTTGTACGAGGGCCGTCATGTGGAGATGGAGCAGAACAAAAAGGCCATCGATCTCTGGTTTGAACGGCATACGCAGGGGCTGACAAAGGAGCAAAAAGGGGACCTGAAAAAGAAGTATGCCAGGGCCAATATGCTGAGTAAGGCCGAGCAGGTGGTTTATATGCGGGCCTTTGATATTAGCGAGCATTTCCGCAGCAACTGGCAGGGAACGGGCTTAAAGGCGCAGCTGGTGGCGCCTCTCAAGGTGACGGCGCTCAAGTACAAGGAATACCTCGATCATATCGGTTATGTTAAATCAAAGGTGATTATCTCGCCGCCCGGTAAAAGTGAGGGCGATGAAAAAGTGGATGATGAACCGGAAGACAAGGTTCAGAAATTCTGGACCAAAATGTTGAAGCGCTACATTTCGGAAGAGGCCTATAACAAGGAAATTACGGAAAGGTTCAAATATGAAGAGGAGCCGGAAATTCTCATTGTCGTCGATAAGCTCTTAACCGGCTTTGACGCCCCCAGGAATACGGTGCTTTATCTCTGCCGTACCCTTCGGGGCCATACATTGCTCCAGGCCATTGCCCGTGTAAACCGCCTTTACGAAGATGAACTGACGGGCGAGCCCAAGGATTACGGTTATATTGTCGATTATGAAGGTGTTTTGGGTGAACTGGATAATGCGCTAACCTCATACAAGGAACTGAGCGGTTTTGATGAAGAAGACATTAAGGGTGCCTTGAGAAGTATCGATGAGGAAGTGAAAAAACTGCCCCAGCGGCACTCCGACCTCTGGGATATTTTCAGAGGCGTCGAGAATGAACATGACGAAGAAGCTTATGAGCTTATGCTCGGTGATGAAATACTACGTCACGATTTTTATGAAAGGCTTTCCGATTATTCCTTTACCCTGGGGATAGCCCTTTCATCGGAGCAATTTGTCATGTCTGTGTCGGATGCAAAGCTGAAACAGTATAAAAATGATTTGAAACACTTCCAGAAAATGAGGACGTCCGTCAAACTGCGTTATGCAGAAACCATCGATTACCGCCGCCACTATGAACCGAAGCTGAAAAAGCTTCTTGATACTCATATTTTTGCCAGTGAGGTTTATCAACTCAATGACCCCGTCAACATCTTCGACGAAGATACTTTTCTTAAGGTAAAGCAGGAGCAGGGCATTTATGAAACAAAAACGAAAGCCGCACGGGCCGATGCAATCGCTCATGCAACGAAAAAGGCCATTGCCGAACATATGGGAGAAGATCCCGCCTTTTTTACAAAGTTTTCAAAGCTCATTCAGCAGGCAATCGATGATTTCAGGGCAAAGAGAATTTCAGACCTGGAATACCTGAACAGGGCAATCGATATTCGTGGCAAGGTTGTCCGCAGGGAGCATGACGATATGCCTGAGGCTATTGGTGATGACCATGAGGCTATGGCTTTTTTCGGTATTATCAAGCCCTTTTTCGATGGCAAGGGCATCGATGCCAAAAGGTGTGAAAATATTGCAAGCGATACGGCTTTAGCCATACGCCATATAGTGAAACGTAACTGGAAGGTTAATTTTATTGACGATTTTGACGCGCAAAAGCAAACCATGAATGAAATTGACGATTATCTTTATGACGAGGTGAGGGACGGCGCGGGGATTGACCTGACAATGGAAGAGATGGACGCGATTATAGAAGATTCCCTTAAATTGGCAAAAAACAGGAATCGCCAATCATGATGGAAAAAGGAATGATTCATTATGGCGGGGAGCAAATCGGCTTTAATGTGCTCTTTGTGAATCGAAAGACAATGGAGATTGCCGTTCATCCCGATAAACGGGTTATTGTCAAGGCGCCTTTGGATACCGATTGGTCTCATATTGAAAAGCGCGTCAGGAAACGCGTGAGATGGATAGTTAAGCAGATAGTCCACTTCAGTCAGTTCGAGCCAAGAACTCCGCCGCGCAGCTACGTGAGCGGCGAGACTCACCTTTACCTTGGAAAGCAATACCGTTTAAAGGTTATAACGGGTGAGAGGGACAGTGTAAAAGTTATGCGCCGTCAAATGATGGTGACAATAAAAGGTCGGATAAGCGCCGACAGGGTAAAGGATTGCCTTTTGTCATGGTACCGTAAAAAGGCATGGGAAAAGATGCCGCAGATTTATGAGACGGTTATGGGGCGCTTTAAACAGCACGGTTATGACTGCCCGCAACTTCAAATCCGGAAAATGAAGACAAGGTGGGGCAGCTTATCCCAAAAAGGAAGGCTTACACTTAACCTTTCATTAATCCGTGTGCCGAAGGATTGCATTGAATATGTCATTACCCATGAACTCTGTCATATTCAGTTTAATGATCATAGCGCCGGTTTCTATAAGCTGCTTGAAGAGCTAATGCCGGACTGGCAGAGAAGGAAGAATCGCCTGGAAATAACAACGCTTTAGGATGATGTCCTGGAAGGGTTCAAGCCGATTAATCTGTTTAAACGGCTTGATCGCTTGAAGGGTTTAAAAGTTTCGATATCTGTCACAAATTTCCTGTTTTTTCATTTTTTATCAATGTGCTATAGTTTTGCCTGATTAAGTTAAATGGGGTGGTATAAGAGTAATGTAAATGATAGTAACCCCCTCAATCCCCCTTAGCCCAAGGGGGAGGTTTTTCCGCTTCCTGATAAGGCAAAAGGGATTATTGCACCTTTTTGGCCAAGAAGGGGCATATTTGCTCCTCCCCTTGGGCTAAGGGGAGGTTGGGAGGGGTTACTATAATAATAAAGAAGGTCACATGAAACAGACTTATAACAGTCAAGCTCTAAAGGATCGGCGAATAGAGCTTCGTCGCAATCAAAGTTTAGCGGAAAGAATTCTTTGGCAAAAATTGCGGAACAAGCAATTTAGAGGATTGAAGTTTTTTCGTCAATACAGCGTTGGTTCCTATATCCTCGATTTTTACTGCCCCAGGTTGAAACTCGCTATAGAGTTGGATGGCGGGCATCACTCGGAGAAGGAGATCATGGAATATGATGAAGCGCGAACTGATTATCTGAAAACACGGGAGATAAAAACCATACGGTTTTGGAATAATGATGTTTTGCAGAATATAGAAGGGGTGTTTGATGCATTGGAGGAATTTGTCGGTAACACCATTAATGATAGTAACCCCCTCAATCCCCCTTAGCCCAAGGGGGAGGTTTTTTGTTCAACCCAAAGCAATCCCTTAACAAGGGCCAACTGACAGCGGGATATATTTCAATTAAGGTGAAATTCATCCAGCCCTTTTCCGGTTCCTGACCCGACAGGATGAAAAGCATTGCGGCTTTGCATATTTAAGATTAAGATAGCCCCGTAAATCCTGTCAAAAGAGACTAAAGGAAAGAGACAATAAAATCTTAAGGAGTATTCTATGAAAAGACTGATTACGATAGTATTAATGCTGGTCCTTTTTGCCTGTTCAGGTTCCGGTGCAAAGGAGCTTTATGAAACGGCACAGTTTGAGGAGCTTCAGAATAATCACAAACATGCGGTAAGCTTATATGAGGAGATCATAAGGGATTACCCGAAAAGTGAATATTCGCAGAAGGCGAAAGAGCGGCTTAAAGCCCTTAAAAAGTAATAAAAGGAAGTGAAAGTACTGTTTTATGTAAGAGAAATTGGCTCATTCGTATTTTAGTTGAAACAAGCCATCTTAAGCACAGGGGCGCAGAGACACAGAGGAATATGAAAGAAAGATGAGGTTTTTGCAAAAGTACAAAGAGGCTGTCATTCCCGCTCGCCCGAACAAAGTGACAAAGTGTCCTTGGGGTATAAGTGGGAATAGGGTGTTTTGTTACAGAAAACCATATCCCCGATTGAACATTTCGGGGATGACAAAGAGTTTTGCAAGGGCCTCAGATATCAGGCTTTTTAATAGGCATTATATTTGTATTAAAGGGTCTTTTGCTTTTTCACCAATCTCCGTGTCTCTGTGGTTGGTTAATAGGGTTTTCAACTTTATCAGGAAAGAACCAAGAAATTCTCAGTTAGCAGAGTTCTTCTTCAAAACGCTTGATAATCCCCAGGGCGTCTGAAGCATTGTGGCCCATGGCATGAGCGCCGACTTCTTTCCAGAGGTTCTTGTCCTTACAAAAGGGCGCCCCACCTGCAACGACTTTTATGTGAAGACCTTCATCTTCCAGGGCCTCTATGAGCTGTTTTGTTAACAGAGCCGAGGAATCCATGAGGCTTGAAATGAGAAGAATCTCCGTCTCCTTTTGTTTGCACTTTTCCACAATATCATGGATGAGGAGCCCATAGCCGAAATCGATGACTTTGTAACCGGCTGTTTTGAGGGCGTAAATGACTATTTTTTTACCGAGTGTGTGAAAATCACCCAGCGTGGCAATGGCCAGGTTGGGTTGTTTTTTTTTAGGAAGTGTTTCGTTGACGAGCATATTATCAAGAATAGCATTACAGATATGGCTGCCAATATATAGCTGGGATAGAGGTGTAATCCCACATTCCCAGTTTTTCCCTATTCGTTCAAATGCCGGGGTTATGAAATTGTCGCAAATATAGAGGAGCTTCTCTTTCTTAGCCAGCTCTCTTAGAATCTGCTCTGCCCTGGATTTGTTCATAGAGAGCAGGGCATGAATAAAGTTATCTTCGTATTTTTTGTAATCGATCCCTTGTCTGTTCACAGGTTTTGAATCCCTGGCGGTTGCACTCTCCATGGACGGGGATAAAGTGGATGTGTCGTCTCCGCGCTCATATCCTGCTGCTTGCGGCAGGGTGTGATTCTTGGAATTAAGAAAGTGTTGATATGGAAAGACTATCTGACAGTGAAATGATTGTCAACTCAGGCTGTTATTTAAACCTGGAAAGGGCCCTTTCCAGGAGTCTGTCGGACTTAGTAAATTGTAGCGAGAAAAATGCAGTAGTGTCCGGGTAGGATTTTGCAGAAATGTAAGAACCCCATCCCCCTTCTGACCTCCCCCTTGAAGGGGGAGGAACAGCGGTGCAATTTCCTAACCGGATAATGCCGGCCAAAAGGGCGTTTTCGCAGTAGATTTAATACTTAATAAGTGGTATGCAGGGAGAGAAATGTTTTTGACTTTGATGCCGATAAGGGATTACCCCAAAAGTGAAAATTCACAGAAGGCGAAAGAGCGGCTTAAGGCCCTGAAAAAATAAAAAGGGGCAGGCAGAAGGGATTTCAAAAAAAGAGGGGGATGGACCAAACCATCCCCCTCTGTCATATTGATAAAAATTATGAGACAATTACTATTGGCCTGATGTGTGGCAGAAAACGCAATCCCACCCTTCATTGCTTGCCCGCTGATGATGCCTCTGGGTAAGGGACTCATCAGGTATGGGTCTTTGATAGGTAACGCGCATTTGTTCCGGCTGATTATGGCAGACCGAGCAGGTTCTTATTATGTTAAGAGTACTTGAACCATCGTCATTTGTTATAATGTTGTGACAATCGAGACAACCTAAACCGCCGCTATTTATCAGCGCATGATGCCTTGAAGGAATATCCGTAGGGTCTGGACGATCGACACTTTCATGACAGCGGCGGCAGTCTTCATCATTTTTTACCTTTATCGTGATTTCCTGACTGAAGGTTTTATCGAGAACACTATCCCCATTATTATCGATGGCAAAAGTAATGTTATACTCGCCGGCCGGCAGGTCTGAATTGTTTAAAAGAGAAAGGTCTTTGAAAGAAACGAGAGAACCGTTGTATGCGGGAACAGGATGTTTTGGGTGTGATATATTCTGCTGCAAAAAAATATATTTTTTTGCCTTTCAGATGGATATGGGGTATTTGCCCCATTTATGGACGGCATTTGAAATTGCCAGCAGGACCTCTTCCGGTATCTGCCAGGGAATTTCTCCATGATTGTCGGAAAGGATAAGTCCTCCTCCGGGAGCGCCTTTTTTGATGGTTTCCTTAACGATTCTTTCTGTCTCTTCTTCAGTCCATCGGCGCATTTCGATACCGTTCAGGTTGCCAAGGATGGCCAGCTTTTTCCGGCAGTTTTTTTTGAGAGATTCCAGGTTTTCAAGCGCGCTCACTCCAATCACATTGGTGCCGCTTTCTATCAGTTCATCCACAATGGGCAGGCACAGCCCCGATGCCATATGGGTTGCCGTAGGTCCATTGATTCGGGCAATGGTTCGTTTGGCAACCTTAAATCCCGTTTCCAGGTATTTTTCTTTGGGAATAATCGTTATTGAAGATACAGGGTCGAAATAGCAGATTGCCGTAGCCCCTGCCTCCAGTTGGGCATTTGCCCATTCTGTACAGAAATTTTCATTAATCGTCATTAATTGTTCAAACAGGCGGGGTTGTTCATAAAGAAAGTGTATATACTTTTCAAAACCCATCTGCATAACAGGCAGGGAAAAAGGAGACATAACAACGCCGATAATAGGCACGTCATTGCCCACTTCTTTTTTCAGTCCTTTTGTTGCCTCAATGACTTTCTGTAAACAGGGCGCGTCTGCTACCGGCGGTGGAGAGAGCTTTTCAATTTCCTCCCATTTATTTATGAGCGGTTTTCCTGAATTTGGAGGCCCGTCCTCGCGGTAAAAGACCTCGCCACCCATGGCCTCTACTTCAATGGGCGCATAAAAAAAGGTGTAGAAGCAATCATGGCGGTACTTTTTTCTCATGCGGAGCTGGCCTTCGATAACATTGGCTGCTTTTGAAAAGTAGTCCTTAATCGGTATGCCCAACTCGATTGCGCCATGCATGGTCAGCAGCAGGAAAAAGGGGACACGATCAGGCTCCCGGAATGAAAGCGCCGTCAAAAGACGACTCATGGGTGTAAATGCTTTTTCATTCATTTGAGTTCTCCTGACAGGCGTTTGACTATTCCCAGCGCATCGGAAGCGTTATAACCCATTGCATCTGCGCCTACTTCTTTCCAGAGTTCTCTGTCAAAGTAGAAAGGCGCGCCGCCGACGATAACTTTTACATGAAGGTCCCCATCCTTTAAGGCCTCTATCAGATGTTTGACGAGTAAGGCCGACGGTAACATAAGAGTAGAAACAAGAAGGATTTCTGTTTTATTCTCCTGACACTTATTGACGAGGTCATGAATGAGGAGGCCGTGTCCAAAGTCATCTACTTTATAACCGGAAACTTTCAGGGAATAGAAGACTATTCGCTTGCCAAGCGTATGAAAATCACTCAGTGTTGCTATAGCCATAGGAGGTTGTTTCTTTTGAAAAGATTCTTTGGAGAGCAGCATTTTATCGAGAATAGTATTGCACATGTGGCCGCTAAGGTATACCTGCGCCAGAGAAGTAATCCCCTTTTCCCAGTCTTTTCCGATCCTTTCCAGGGCCGGGGCAAGAAATTTGTCCCCAATAGTTATTAAACATTCTTCTTTGACCAGTTCACTTAAAATCTCCTCTGCCCTTGCCTTGTTTATGCTTAGGAGAGCGTGAATAAAGTCATCTTCATATTTTTTAAAATTTGCATTATTCATATACACCTGCGTCAAAAGGATAGCGTGGTATTTTGTCTCCCTATTTGATTATTGATAAAATCAAATGTAAAAATAGAGGAACAACTTTTATTAAGGTCTCATATTGATAGCTTAGCGAGCAATATGTCTATTGTCAAACCTTACAGGCAGCCCGGGCAGCCTGTAAGGTTTTGGCAACAAATATTTGAGGCGAGTCAAGGGCTGTTAATGGGTGGGGGCTTATTTTGAGATTTGAGATGATAGCTCTCTGTGTTATTATGTGTAGCCTGATTTCTTTGAATCCAAAGAGGCCGGGGATTATCTTAATTATCCTGTTTTGTAAAAACCGGTGAAAGTAAATGAGGTATAAAAAAAATGGCCGAAGGAACGATTGAGGTCAATATAAACGGAAAGGATATCAAGCTTCCTCATGCCATGTCGGCTATTCAGGCCATGTGGCATGCGGGATACCCCATGGTTCACGGCGTCGGTTGTCTTGAGGGGGTTTGCGGCGCCTGCAAGGTGCTAGTAAGGCGTGCCGGCGGATCGGAAATTACGACGGAACTCGGTTGTCAGACAATTGTTGAGAAGGGAATGCAGATTATTTTTCTCGTTTTTCCCACATCCAACCATCATCACTACCAGCTTGAAGATTTTCAGAATTCCTGGGATACGCAGGCCCAGTTTCATCAGGTCTTTCCCGAGGCAATTAACTGCCGCCATTGCAGCGGCTGTACCAAGTCCTGCCCCAAGGATATCGATGTTGAAAAGGGGGTTGAACTGGCCGTTGCAGGGAAGTTCAAGGAGTCGGGTGAACATTTTCTGGAATGCGTCATGTGCGGGCTTTGCCTTACCTCTTGCCCTGAGAGAATTACACCGAATCATGTCGGTCTTTTCGGCAGAAGAATTACCGCTTATTTTCATATTCGCCCTTCAAACCTGATTAACCGGTTAGAGGCCATGAGAAAAGGTCTCTATCCTGTTGAATATGACGAAAAAACTGAAGACAGGGAATAATTTCATGGCAAAAGGAATAAAAAGAGCGGAAGCTCTAAAAATATACGGGCAGCTTTCCGGTGATGTTTCTTCACCTGAAGAGGTGGATGTTCCCGAACTTTTGAAGAAATATCACCCTGATTATGTTGAGGGAACAATGGTTCCACTCACAATCGGTCCCAATGCCGGTGAAATGTGTCACAGCCAGCTTGCCGGTATTTTGCAGGCTGATGCTGTCATCGAGGAAGCTGATCTTGCCGGTGCGCCTGTTTATGAAACGGATGTTCTCGTCATCGGCGGCGGCGGGGCGGGCTGTGCCGCAGCTCTGACGGCTGCCAAGGAAGGGGCAAGGGTCATCCTTGCTACCAAGCTCAGGCTCGGTGATTCCAATACGGTAATGGCTGAGGGGGGCATACAGGCTTCTATCGGCAAGGACGATACACCGCAGATGCACTTTGACGATACCATTAAAGGTGGGCATTTTGTTGCCGATTCGGGACTTGTCAAAAGCCTCGTTACCGATGCGCCCGACACGATCAGGTGGCTTATAGGCCAGGGGATGCAGTTTGATGAAGACCGTTTCGGCGATCTCATGCTCCGTCGTGCAGGTGGGACATCGGCAGACCGTATCGTTTACTATCGTGACTATACGGGCCTTGAAATGATGAAGGCGCTTCGTGAAGGGGTACTCAACAGCGGAGTCGATGTGTGGGAGTATAACCCTGTCGTCGAGCTTCTTTCTAACGAATCGGGCCACTGTGCAGGGGCCGTCGTGCTCTCGCTGAACAAGCAGAACTATACCATAATAAAGGCACAGGCCGTTATTATGGCTACAGGCGGCATCGGCCGTGTTCATCTGAATAAATTCCCCACTTCCAACCATATAGGCGCCACGGCAGACGGCCTCGTTCTTGCCTATCGCCTGGGTGCTAAACTGAGAGATATCGATTCATTCCAGTATCATCCCACAGGCATGGCCTATCCGAGCCATATGTCGGGCTCGCTTATTACGGAAGGTATACGTTCCGCCGGAGCAAGGCTTTTAAACGGCAAAGGGGAACGTTTTATCGATGAACTAAAAGCAAGAGACTGCGTTACTTCTGCCATCCTCAGAGAGTGCGCTGAGGGGAGGGGTGTTTTTACTGATGATGGTATCCAGGGCGTCTGGCTCGATACGCCCTATCTTGAAAAGAAAGAGCCCGGAATTTTACAGAAGCGCTTTCCGAAAGTTCTTCAGACGGGGAAAATGTGCAATCTCGATCCTGAAACAGAACCGCTCATGGTTTATCCTACGCTGCACTATCAAAATGGCGGCGCTGTTATTGACGAAAATGGTCAGACAACGGTTCCCGGCCTCTACTGTGTGGGGGAAGTAAGCGGTGGAATCCACGGCAGAAATCGTATCATGGGTAATGCCCTGCTGGAGATTATCTGCTTTGGACGACGTGCCGGACAGAGTGCATCAGCCATTTCTCATGGCAGGGGCCATAAGAAAGTGACAATAGAACACTTAAGCAGGCTCAGGCGTGAACTGACCCACGCCGGTATGAGCATGGAGAAGAAGAGCCCTGTTCTCTTTCCTGATTATGCCAAGAGGGGGAATGGGAAATGATTAAACTTAATCAGGTATTACTGCATGAAAATATCCGTTTCGGGGCTGATTTTCAGCGCTGGCTGGAAGTTGGGGGAGGGGAGGCGCTGAGAAAGGCCCTTTCCGATCCTGCCGCCGTTCTTGAAATGGTGAAAGAGGCGGGGCTCCGGGGACTTGGTGGCAGCGGCTTTCCTGCACACATTAAGTGGAAATTTCTTGTCGATAAGAAGACCAAAGGTGACAAATATCTTATCTGCAATGGAAATGAAGATGAGCCGGGAACATTTAAGGACCGGGTGCTTATCGAGGAAACACCGCACCAGCTCATTGAAGGCGCACTTATTGCGGCCGTTACGACAGGGATTAACAAAATCGTATTCTACATTAATCCCGAACTCGACCGTGCCCATGCAGCCATGGAAGAGGCCCTTATGCAATGGCGGGAATCCAACCTCTACGACCTTGTTAATGAACATACCGGTGGACGTCTGGAGTTGAGAATTCACCGCACCTCGGGCCATTATATTGGTGGTGAAGAGACGGCGGCCATCGAATCGGTAGAGGGGAAGTTCCCCTTCCCCAGGGGGAAACCGCCTTATCCTGCCGAATCAGGCGTATTCGGCTGCCCCACACTGATAAATAATATGGAGACACTCTGCAATGTTTCTCATCTTGTTAGAAACGGCGCCCGGTGGTTTAAGGACCTTGGTGTTGGTGAAGCGACGGGGACAAAGATATTTTCTCTCAGTGGCGATGTTTTAAAGCCCGGTGTTTATGAATTGCCCATGGGAACACCGCTGGAAGTATTGATCTTCGAGTATGGCGGCGGCATGCTTCTCGGTAAGGAGCTTAAGGCCGTTTTTACGGGTGGGCCGTCAAATACGATCCTCACGAAAGAGGATCTCGATGTTAACCTCGATTTTGAATCGGTAAAAGAAAGACGCTCGGCCCTTGGTACAGGGGCCATGATCGTTATTTCCGAAGGGACGGGAATCGTCAAACGTGTTGCCGAGTATGTTAACTTTTTTGCCCATTCCTCATGCGGCCAGTGTCCGCCCTGTAAATCGGGGACCTATTACATTTCTATGCTTCTCGATAAGATCGATACGGGGAGGGGGAGAAAGAGTGACCTCGATGCCCTGAAAAATCTCAGTGAAATTTTACCCGGTGGCGGGCGCTGCCACCTTCTCGATGGAGCAGTAAAAGTTCTCGACAGTTCGCTTTATCACTTTATGGATGAGTATGAGAAGTCATTGAGGGATTGACGGAATTAATTTTAATTAATCTTTGAAATCCCCATCCTTTGTGCGGGGTTAGAGTTAAAAGGGTATGCCATAATAATTTTACTTTTCTTTTGCGGACAAAGAAAAGTAACAAAAGAAAGGCCGCCCAAAGCCCGGTTAAAACCGGATAAGTGCCTTAACGAAATAACTTCCTGTA
>Ga0224514_10000063_pt1 | contig 42192 bp, 35 predicted proteins | sample SF_May12_sed_USG_3_FD_169107 | JGI IMG/M metagenome (GOLD analysis project Ga0224514, IMG submission 169107) | Sediment microbial communities from San Francisco Bay, California, United States - SF_May12_sed_USGS_24 | ecosystem: Environmental > Aquatic > Marine > Sediment | place: USA... | reverse complement strand
AACGCACATAAAGAGATTTTCACCGTATTTCCGCTTCCACTTTCCCGATGAGGGCCTATGCCGGAGTACACACAAATTTTCAGCCAGATAATTTGCCCATTGCTCTACATACCGGGAAAGCTCATCAGACCATTCGAGGGCCTTCACGCCAATATCGGCACGGACCCTGTTATGTTCGCCAAGAAGAATGGTCTTTTCTTTTTTTGACAGTTTTTCAAAAATTACCACCTCTTTTATCTCTTCAGCGGCAAGCCCCTTCACAGTAAAAAGTGATAAAAAAACAAAGGCTATCCATATTTTTTTCATGGGTCATCTCCTTTGGAAAAGTTATGCCTATTTAATATCAAATTTACTTTGCTTTGCAAAGGGGCATAAAAAAATTTCTTTGTGCCCTTTGTGGTGGAAAAAAACTTACCAACCATTTGACAAGCTTTTTGCCGGTGCTACACTTTTAATCATAAGAAGACTTTTTAAGAAGGGGAGGACTTTATTATGGAGGGAATAAAAGACAGGGGAAAAATAGTAACCGCTGCCGGAACGGGGATCAACCTTGCCCTCGGTGTGCTTTATACGTGGAGTATTTTTAAGGGCGAAATTAAACGATCCATAGAAAGCGGCGGTGAAGGGGCCTTCAACTGGTCTCTCTCTTCACTTAACGACCCTTACGCCCTTTGCTGCCTCGTCTTTGCCTCCATGATGATCGTCGCCGGAAAGTGCCAGGACCTGCTGGGCCCCAGAAAAACGGCTATTATGGGCGGTCTCCTTGTGGGGCTCGGATTTATCCTCATCTCGACAACAACATCCTATGTCATATGGATAGCAGGCTTCGGCTTCCTTGTCGGTTCGGGTATCGCCTTCGGTTACTCTTCGGCAACGCCTCCGGCGCTTAAATGGTATCCACCGACAAAGACGGGCAAGATCGCCGGGATAGTTGTTTCAGGCTTTGGCCTGGCCGCCGTCTATATTGCCCCGCTGGCTCAATACCTTCTTAAAACGATAGGGCTTCAGCAGTCCATGCTCTTTTTCGGCATTGCCTTTTTTATTATCGTCACCCTTCTTGCCATACTTCTCATCAATCCACCCGACGGTTATGTGCCCAGGGGCTTTGTCGACAGGAGAAAGAAGGAAGGGGACGCCCCCGGCATAAGAAGTCAGATAGAGGATAATGAGACAGGCCCCCTTGCCATGATCAGGACGGCTGAATTCTGGGAACTCTGGCTGCTTTACTTTATCGGCGCCGGGGCAGGCCTTATGGTTATCGGAAGTGTCGCCGGCATGGCAAAAGAGAGCCTTGGGGCCAATGCCTTCTGGGCAGTGGCTATTTTAGCCATAGGCAATGCAGCAGGCAGAATCGCAGCGGGGGCCTTATCTGATAAAGTAGGACGAAGGTCCACGCTGGCCGCAATATTCAGCTTTCAGGCCCTTCTCATGTTTATAGCCGTCATGGCTATCGGCACGGGCGGCCCCGTTGTGCTTGTCCTGCTGGCCACATTTATCGGTTTTAACTATGGCGCAAACCTGGCGCTCTTTCCTTCCTTCGCCAAGGATATGTGGGGAATGAAAAATTTCGGCGTCAATTATGGCATTCTCTTTACTGCCTGGGGAGTGGGTGGTTTTGTTATGAGCCGGGCATCACAGACACTCTTGTCGACAACGGGGACTTTTAATTCCTCCTTTATGACCTCCGGCATACTGCTTCTGGCCGGGGCGGGACTTACCTTCCTGGTAAGAGATAAAAAGGATGAAGCAAGACGCAAAGCTGCCAGGCAAATTGCCAAGCAAATACCGGTTTAGAGGCATTAGAAACATTCACTTAGGATAAAACAACAATTTACCGGCATTGCTCTATGGGAATCGGGGGCTGCACAGGAGGCATGACGTGAAAAAAACAGTACTTATGGTTTCTCTTATCCTTTTCTTTATGAGCCGGACCAGCACTGCCGCCGACCATAGCGGTTGCCTTAGCTGCCACCAATATGCCGGACAGGCAGTTATGACGGAAAAGGGAAAGCTGAAGATCACCCATATCGATGAGGAGCAGTTCCTTAAGTCGCCTCACAAAGACCTGGGATGCCAGGATTGCCATAAGGAAATCAGCATCATGCCTCCCCTGGAAAAACCTGAAATCGATTGCAGGTCCGCTTGCCACAAAGGAAAAAAAGAGGGAAAAAGGCTAAAAAAATATCCGCTGGAAAAAATTCATGAAGGCCAGCAATGGGCCATCAGTTTTCTGGAAAACAAATCCCCCTGCAGGATATGTCATAATACCTATCCTCACAGCAAGTATAAAATGACAAGGGCAATCCTTAACAAACATACCCTTCACTTAAACTGTGAAGTCTGCCACCTGGATATAAAAAATACTGAAAAAATCACTTATGACTGGACCGGCGCCGAAAGCGCCCTTTTTAAAGGAAAACCCTTCGGAAATTATTATGACCCCCTGAAAGACACCCTTTTAAAACCCCAAAAGGCTATTTCCCGGATAGGAATTTATATGACGGCAGAGGGGAAAAAAGAGGCGCTCATGAAAAAATGGAACAAAGAGTTGGCCAAAAAGCTCAAAGTCCCTGTAAAAAACTGGAATGAGGAACAATCAATAAGAGTCATGAATTTTCTCCATGAGGGAATCAGGAAAATGCCCGTGAAAAGCGCCTGCAAAAAATGTCACAGAAAGTCGGGATTGATTGACTTCAAAGCGCTTGGCTTTTCGGAAAAAAAGGCTGAAGAACTCAAAAATATCGCGCTGGAAAAAATCGTTGCTAACTATGAAACCTTTCATATACCACAGGTATTTATGAAATAGGCGTGCCGGAAAAGGGGCGGAACGGCAGTTAGTTCTTCACTCTCTTTCCTACCCTTCATCTATCACTGAAAATTACGCTTTATTCCGTAAATAATCATAAACTACCAGCGCCACCCCCCGTCCAATTCATCCATTCAGGAGGGATTTACTTCTCCCCCGGCGGTCCACTCATTAATCGCTTTCAACTCATCAGCCCACTGAGAAGACAGCCTCAAACGAAGAAAAACCGAATAGAGGCTGTTAAATAGCTGAAGTCCTTTTTCCACCAGATAAATGCGCTCATAGAAAACAGCCTCCTTTTCACTTTCGGCATCGGTCAGTTCATCCTTTTCTATCCTCACAGCGGGCGATTTAAAAGAGGCGAAATGAAATAAATCCCCTTTGAGGGTGAGGCTCCACTGGTCTTCCTCTTTTTCAAAAATGATGGCCGCTTCAGAAATGGCCTTGCCGTTTTTAACGGCCGTACGGACCTCTTCAAAATTATCCTGGGGGCCGGCAACGGTAATTTTTTGAACCCCAATTTCTGATTCACCCTTCAATATAAGCCGGTCATTGAGGTAAGCTACGTACTCCTCTCCCTCCATGAAATGGCCCGGTTGGTTTACCTTATAGAATGATGAGTCGGTCATTGTTTTATACATGAGCCATAGGAGAAAATCCCTGCCGAGCCAAAGGTTTCCTTTAATGAGAGAGATTACGTCATCAGCGGAAGAACCATTGGCCTTTGCCAATAGAGGCAGGGAGGCTTCATCTATGACGCCTTCCGCCCTTTTAAAAGGATGAATCATCACCAGCCTTAAGCCCTCAAAAGTCTCTTTAAAAAGCGCCTCCAACGTATCTATCGCCCTGGGGCTTAAACTTGAGAATGTGACAATTCCTCTGTTCCTGTCCCAGACAACATCATAGGTGGCCGGCGAGGGAAGGGTCTTTGAATAAAGGGAAGAGCGCACCGCCTCACGCAAGCTCTCTTTTTCGCCCTTCGGCACCCGCCGGAGGGTCGGGTTGGCTGCAAGAAACTCCCGGCTTGCCCGTTCCAGTTCGGATTTAAAAAGGACGGAAGGAATCTTCCTCACGTCTCTGCGAAGTGAAAAAACGGTGCACTTGTCACGCCAGAAGACACGGGGCGTGTCGAAGCTGCTCCGGTCCATATCGTCCAAATGAACCCAGCCGACGGATGATTCTTCAGCCCGGTTATCTATAGGTGTAAACCCATTTTTCGCAAGCGATTCCGAAGACCACTCAAAAAGGTCTCCCTCAGGTATGTCTCCCATTACCTGAAATTGACAGAGGCTCACCTTGTTTGCAAGAATACCCATCGCTGTTCTCCTTTTAATAATGATTTTTTAAAGTGGCAAAGGATACCTTTTTAAGAGACGGGGAGCAAGATAATTTTCTTTTTCTAATAAAAGACGGGATATGGTATAAAAAGAGAGGGTAAAGGGGAACACTTAAGGAAGAATTAAAGAAAGGGCAACCAGTGACTGCAGAAGAAAGAGCAAGCATCAAGCTTAAAATCAAGGCAAGTATTGAAGCGGTAGAGGAAAACATTTCATCCCTCGAATTTTCCATCGGGCAACTCCCCAATCCTGACGACCTGGAACGTCATGCCCGTATAGACATGATGAATTATAAGAGAAATTGTGAAGCCCAGATAAGAGCTGCCATAAAAAAGAAAAAGGAACTTGATGTCGCGCAAAAAAGAGTGGACAGCGATGATTACGGTATCTGTATCGAATGTGACAAACCGATTGAAGTGCAAAAGCTGCTGCTTATACCGGAAACCTTTTACTGCGTGCAGTGCCATAAGCTGTAACGAGAAGCAAATCCTATAGAGATACCTTTTTATCCTTGTTATGAAATCCCCATTAATCCCCCTTTGCAAAGGGGGAGATTTTAATCCCTCCCTTTAATAAAGGGAGGGATTAAAAAAAAGGGGCCCCAAAGGCCCCTCTTCTATTTTACCAACACAATATTTATCGACGCGGTTCCCCTCTTTCATCCCCCATGGGCCTTCTTCCTCCCCGGTCTCCCCTCATCATTCTTCGCTGCTGGAACTCTGACTTAAGTTTCTGGTACCTTTCATAACCCAGGATTTTTCTCACCTCCAGGAGAAAGCTAAAACGTGCCATAGACATCTTTCCCCTGGCATTATGCAGTTTTTCAAATTGTCCCTTCACTGCCTGTTCATCAATAGTTTCCTTATCAATGAGATATTCGAATTCCAGTTTTTCCTTCTCCACATCACCTTTCAGTGTAATCATCTCTCTGCGATGGGTCATGTAGAGTTCATCAAGCCGCTTCTGCTCTTCCCGGCCAAGGCCCAGTTTTTCCGCCGCGCCGGGCATGCGCCACCACTGTCCCGGCGGCATGTTCCCCTTCATTCCCCCCTGAGAACCCCCTCGCCCCGGCCCTTTCATGTTATCGCCGCCGCGCTGACCAGACATTTGGGGCCGCTCCATTCTATAATCTTCTTCTGCCACAGCGTTCCCCGGCAATGATAAGCTTGCCAGCATACCGAATACCAGGGCAATTGCCATACTTTTCATTCTCTTTTTCATAATAATCCTCCTGTTTTTTTATTAAGCGCCATTTATTTCTTCTCCCATGGGAAAAACAAAATCGATAAATTCATCATATTGATTCGAATCAGCATTACCGGTCAATGCTGAATAAATTTCAGGCATAATATTTTCCTCCAGCTCGATTACCTCGGCAACAAGCAGGCTGTGTTTCTCCATTTCTACAGTCAACTCGGCTACAGTAAATACCTTTCCTTTAAGGCGGGATTTGCTTCCCGGCATAAAAAAGGAAAGCCCCGCCAGGGCAATTATCACAATAATGGCCCCGGCTAAAGGGGCAGAAAACCAACCTATGCGGCCTTTATCTCTTTCTTCAAGGATAACCATTCTTTTCGGTTGGGGCATTAATTCATCAGCCGCTGAAGTAAGGCGCGATAAATTACGCTCCATTATTTCCTTCCTGTCCCTGCAACGATGACAAGTTGAAAAGTGGCCCCGGGCTTCCTTCGAAAGGTCAGATTCATCAACGATGGCTTTTATAATTATCTCATCACTAAGATGTGGATCCTTGCCGCTCATACCTTTCCTCCTTTCATCATTTCCTGAATAAACGGATCGTCCCTGAATTTCTTTATGGCCCTGTAAAGATGGGTTTTTACGGTACTTTCATTTTTATTAAGCGTTGAAGAAATTTCGGCAATCCCCAATTGGTCGACAAAACGAAGCATAAAGACCTCACCTTCACTCCCGGGAAGGCGATCAGTAAATTGTTGAAGATTTTTTATCAATTCCATCCTCTCCATATGAGCGCCGGGATCACTGTCTTCGACGGACAATTTATCAAGTTCATCATAACTCCTGCCAAAAAGCCTTTCTATCGATTTCCATCGTTTAAAATCTCTCACCCTGTTAAGTGCAATGGCGAAAAGCCAGGGCCTGATTTTGTCCGTGTCGTCCAGTTTCCCCATCCCCTTAAACATTTTAATAAATACCTCTTGCGTCAGATCTTCGGCATCTTCACGGGAAAAGATGCGGTAATAAATCATACGAAAAACCTCTTTATGCAAAAGAGAGACAATACGGTTTGCCGCTTCAACACTCCCCCCTTTTGCCTCTTCGGCCAGAAAGGGGAGCCGGTCATAATGATCTGTCATATTAGTCGCATCCTGATTCGTTTTTTCTCCCTTGTTGTTAAAGACGACAAGATATTTCATTTTGTTTACAAGAAGTAAAAAAATAGTTGTTTCTGCTAAAACTATAACAAACCTTAAGTCCTTATCCCAGCCCCTCTTATTTTTCTCTATTTATGCTTTATTTATGTTATTATTTGCGGCTTTGCCTCTCATCAGAGGGGAGGCCTGTTCTCTTTTACCCTCTTACAGAATCAGCGCGTAAAAGACATTTAACCCGGCTTAAAACATCAATGACAGAAAGGAGCAAAGAAAGAAAATGTCGAGGAAACCAACAACAGGGGGATATATATCAGCTTATTGTACCAGGTGCTGTCTTGACCTTGGACATACCATTATGGTCATGAAGGGAGACAAGGCGCTGAGAGTCAAATGCAGGACCTGCGGCAGTGAGCATATTTACAGGGACAAAACAAAAAAGAGTCCCCCCGCAAAGAGGACAGGACCGAGGACAAAGGCTAAAAAAACAGGCCCGTCAAAAAACCCTGAAAGAACGTGGGAAAGCGCCATTGAGAAGGCCGCCGGTCCCGACATCCCTTACAGTCCCGGCAAGTCCTTTGCCGTTGGTGACATTCTTGTTCATGAGAAGTTCGGCAGAGGGGTTGTGCAGACTGCTCTTCCTAAAAAAATAACCATTCTTTTCAAAGACAAGGCAAGGCTGCTCCTGTCATCAAATTGACGGAGAGTTCATATTGAAAAAAGGGCCCATTCCCTTCACAGGGGAGCAGGCCCTTTTTTCCTCGCCATTCAGTGCTTAATTGACATATCCTCGCCAGTATGGTAGAAGATTTTTAACATATTAATTCATCGGAGGTTATCATCAATAGATGAGCGCCTTAATTAAGGACATACTCAAAAAAAGGAAGAAAAGAGACTCATCAGATGAAATCAGTTCGGCGCCTGACGATGACGATTCCACATCAGAAGGTAAAGGGCAACCCCTTTATGAGGAGGCTTCTATGGAAATACTGGGCATAGATATCGGTTTCGGTTTTACTAAAGCGACAACGGGCGATAAATCAATGATCTTTAAATCCGTCCTCGGTGAATCAATAAAGATACAATCGAGCGATGCCGTCTTTGCCGATATGGATGATCTGGAATACCTTCATGCCGACGTTGACGGAAAGGATTATTTCCTGGGAGAACTGGCCGTCCGTCAAAGCAGCGAGCGCTTTTTTACTCTCGACCAGTCACAGTTTGTCAGCCACTATACAAAGGTACTTGCCCTTACGGCCGCAGCAAAGCTGGTTAAGAGCCATATCCCCATCAATCTCGTCACGGGCCTCCCCATAGGGTTTTATTCAAGACACAAGAAGGAACTGGTAAAGATACTTCTCGGTGAACATGCGGTCATTCTTAAAGATGCCGAAGGCAATACTCAGGAAAAGACCGTTAACATCAACAAGGTAAGTGTCATGTTTCAGCCCTGGGGTTCCCTTTTTAACGTCATGCTTAATGAGCGGGGTGAATTGAAAGACAAGCGGCCTGTAAGTGAAAAGTACGGCATTATCGATGTCGGCTTTCGGACGTCCGACTACTCCGTTTCAGACAAAATGCACTATTCGGAACGGGGCAGCCGAACAACCGACTCGGGCATAGCCAGGGCCTTTAATCTGCTTGCCACCGGTCTTCGTGAACAAAGTGGCGTCAACGTGGAACTTTACAGGCTCTACGATGCAGTCGACAAGGGGAGAATCAAGATCAGGGGAGAGGAGTATAACATCGAGGAACAGACCAGAGAGATTTTCAGCCAGCTTGCCACCAAGGTCGCCAATGAAGCAGACCGCCTCTGGGTGGATGACTGGGACATTGACAACATGATCGTTACCGGCGGCGGGGGCAGAGTCCTTTCCAAATACCTGGAACCGCTGATTAAAGGGCACGTTACCCCCATGGATACCGACATTGACGCCAGGTTCAATAATGTTCACGGTTACTGGAAATTCGGCAGAAATATGTGGGCCAAAGGTTCATAGCATAAGGCCGGCGTCCTCCCTTTCTTTCGGACATTCACAGCGTCATCACTTAAAACTTTCAATTCAGGGGGATAGCAGGTTCCCCCTTAAAAGGCCTGTAAAGGGGATCACCGATGATGAGCTGGCGCCAGGAAAGATAAGGCGTGCTTTGGTAATAAGCCTCCATGAGGGAATGTTTTCCCGTCATAAGCAGGGGAAAGAAAATATGAGGCAAGGGAAATGAATCGAGGTAAGGCTCTGAAACAGGACCGATCGATGCGGCAACGCCCTCTTCGAGCATCCTTTTTACCCATACCTGACTCCCTTTTTTCCTCAATGTAGAGGCCTCCGAACTTGCCACGTGAAATGCAACGGCCCCCTTTACCCAGTCAAAGGAATCGACATATTTTCCGAGAGAATACCAGCCCACGTAAAGGGCGGCATCTTTACAGCAATCTGGCGGGAAAAGTCCCTCTTCATCATTAAAGACCGTCTTCATTTTACTCTTCCTCTTAACCCTGTCATAGAGGGCATAAAGATGACTATCGTAGCGGCCGTAACTGTCTTTTCCCTTAAGCCCCCTGGCATCGATATAAAAAGTCCCTTTCAAGCCCTTTTTTTCAACCTCCAGAGCATCGTCGACGAGCCGCCTTGCACTCTTCGCAGTGGGGCCATCGAGACGGCCGACCATGACAACCTTCTCCCTGAATTGCTCAATGCCCGGCAAGCTGTCATATATTTTATTGAGCGGATTGCCAAGCCACCTGTTAAGCTGATAAGGACCTGCCATGACCATAGTCAATTCGCTGTCGACAGAGGATGAATTCATTTCATCATCCCCCTTTTTAAGGAGATTATCCCAGAAAATGAGTTCCCCCATAATTCCCCTTGTAATCCTGATTGCCGTAGCCACCTGACCGGCATTTTCAGGGAAAATGCCATAAAAACTTACTTCGTTCAACTGGCGTTCAAGAATTGCATTCCACTTTACAATGCCGTCAATCTCTGTTATGTCCATATCTTTCCGGCCCATGCCTGCCTGCTTTCTCTCTATCTCACGGGCCACACTTGAAAAACCGGTAAGGCGAAAAATTATGGAGGCAACTTTCATCTTTTTCTCCCTGTCTTTCTTGCCGGCAGAGGGCGTTTTGATAAAGCTGAGGGCTTCCTTTGTCGTCCTGTCTCCCCGCTTTATGGCCTCTTCCACCGTTGCGGGAGTTGTATTGTTTTTATCCCCAATTAGCGTTTCAACCTCCATAATCATCCTGAGCATGAGTTCCTGGTATTCTCTCACCCTGGCTGCCGCCAGTTTTTTAAAGGTCTCCTCTTCCTTTTTCTTGCCCCATTCCTTTATTTTTAGCGGTATGCCGTAAACGAGGAGGACCGCAGGATTTCGTCCCTCAGCCTTTAGTTTCTCTATTGCCGGGCGGACATGGGGAAGGAGCTTCTTTTCGTATTCCCTGCGCCCCATACTTTCCGATGTTGACACATTGACGCCTACTATATTTTTAGGGGGAACACCTCTCTTTTTACTGTAATATTTCGACACAGACCGGCTCTCGGCCATATTGCGGTTAAAGACAATAATAATATCTTCAGCCTTAAGCTCCGCCCCGGCAGGAGCACTCATGACCAGAACCAGTATGACCGGTAAAATTGAACGCATATATTTCATAGTAAGATTTCTCCCTTCATCAACGGCTCCCCGGCAAGCTGACGGAGCATAAAGCGGATTAATTTATTTTCTATGGCGGCAAGCCGGGATAAATTGCGCCTGCCGGAGATTAAAAAGAGATGGAAGCCCCTGCATTAAAAGTCCACCCACCAAGATCCCTTTCATTATCTCCAAAGCGATCGATCCTCGAATAAACGGCTTCAAGGGTAACCTTAAAATTTCGTGCAAGTTTATCATCAAAAAGGTTAGGCAGTTTTTTCAAAACAAGACCAATCTTTCCATGATAACCACCAAGCTCTAAAGTCTCATCTGAAACCTTGCTCTTCTCCTTAAAGTACCAATAATCCCCGCCTGCACCGAGATATGTTCCAATGTAAGCCGTTATGGGTAAATGAAATTTCATGGAAAGGGAAAGAGGGACCATGGTCAATTCACTCTCAATAGCCGTTTTTTTGCCTGAAATGGTCAGCACATCCCCTTCCCTGTAAAGATAGCCCGCAGAGAGTTCTGTTGACAAAAAAGACGCCATATTGAGGTCATAAAAGAGGGATATCATCGGTGTTGCATCATAATATTCAGACTGGTCATCATCAGAGGGCTCAAAATAACCGATCTTCATTCCCACCGTATGATTCTCACCTGCCACAGCATTTTGAGGCTGGGGTAAAAACAGAAAGAATGCAACAAAGCTCATAAAAGCATATTTCCGGTATCTCAATAAAAGAGGGCTAAGGAAGAGAAAAGTTGCAGCAAGGGGACCGAGCTTAACCAGTAAAAAAGCCATAATAATGAGAGGAAGGAGAAAAAGAAAGGAGAGCACTCTAAATACAAAGTTCTTCTTTACATAAGCAGCCGCCTGCGGCCCTTCCTTGTAATAAAAATGAATAAACTTCCTGCCCGGGGCATTACTTTTTAAATAGCTGTCACGAAATTCACGTAATACCTTAACAAAGGGATGATCATAGGAACCAAAAACAGCAGTAGCAATAAAACATCCCTCTTTCATAGTCGACTTATCGAGATAACCTCTCACCTCTTCCACCAAAATATGTCCTGTGCCGGAGTAACTGCTTTCATTTCCCCTCCTATCGACAGCTTTCACGGCGAAATAATAATCTGATCCGATGGTAAGCCCTCCAAGTCGGTAAGAATTCTGACTGCCCGCATTAGCAGAGAAGGATAAGAAGGTGCTTACCGTATCATAAGCCACCACAAAGTGGCTAAAGTCAGCCATATTTTCATTATTATCAGTAAAGCTTATTTCAATCTCACCGCTGCCGCTGATAGCCGCCTGCGGTGTGCCGGGAACATTGGGAACATTGCTGTCGGGCAGGGTATCGACAACAATTTCTGCCGACCTGGCCGATTCGGCCGGGGACGAGTCCGTCACGGAAAGGGCAACATAATACCTTGTTGATGGGGAAAGGCCCGTTACATTAAGAAATGTCGCGGTATCTGATGTGGAACGGGAATTATCGTAGATTCCCGTTGCCGTTCCATAATAAATTGTATAGTAAGAAATATCCGGTTCACTGCTTGCCGTCCATTGGAAACCGGCATGAGTCGTTCCAATTCCAAAGGCCGAATCTATCCATAAACCTGTTGGCGCCGAAAGACCGGCACTATCGAGTGTTGTTGCCGAAAGTACTGGAGAGCGTCCGCTTTCAATGTTGGCAAAGTTATCGTAAGCTGATATGGCGACATAATAGGTTGTGTTGGGCAAGAGGGGAGCAAGTGTGTGGCTGTTGCTTCCCTGTCCGCTAATAATAAGGGGAGGTTCGATATTAGCCGCTGTAAGGCCTGAGTAGAGATAATAATCGGTTGTGCTGTCACTGTTGGCAATCCAGCTCACCTCTATTGATTTATCACCTGGAACGAGCGTAAGACCTGCCGGCGTCGTTAAGGCAAACACAAGAGAGGGAGCAAATAGAAATAATATAATAATAGTGAATGATAAATTTTTTTTTAACATGACAAAACTATAACACATATGAGGTAAAAATTGGCAAGCGCTGCTTTATAATTAAGAGTTAAGGGCTTAAGAAGCGTTGTTTTATGAGTCCTCATGGCAGCAAAGCATCTTTTTTTGAGACTTTTTCACGGTTGTTTTCTCAAAAGACAATAAAGGACTACTTTTATCTTGATTAGATTTATGAAAAATATTAAGCTGCGATTTTTAAAAGAAAGAAGCGCCGGAAAAAAATGAAAGCACTGGAAGTTTTAACGACAGCAGCAAAAATCGAACGCAAGATTGCTGATATTTACGACCTGTTCAGGAAAGCCTTTAGCCAGGAGGAGGAAACATCTTCCTTCTGGGAAACGCTTGTCAGCGAAGAGGAAGCGCATGCAGCTTTTCTTGATGCTGAATCGGTTATGGTAAGGCTCAAACCGGATATTTTTGGAGGGGCCATTCTCGGCGCCGGCATACTGGAAGAATCTTATCGCGAAATTGAAGCCCTTGAAAAGAGGGTTGAAAAAGGAGGAACCGATCATAAAGAGGCCCTCTCCATTGCATTTATGATTGAAACGGAAGTGGTGGAAAAAAAATATAACAGACTCATCGAAACAGGAGATCCTTACATTAAAAAAATATTCTGCGATCTTACCAAAAAAAATGATCATATTGAAAAGATTGTTCTGGCTGCCGACAAATCAGGTGTAAAGATCAGGCAATAATAGAAAGGTCCTATCTATAAAGATCATTAACAGTCAACATAGATATTGCCAAAATATCAGGAAGGATGCTAAAATTCACGCATGAATGAAAATTTAATAACCATGGCGAGCAAACCTCTCAAACTCATCCCCGCATGGATGCAAGGCGCAGGGCTCGGCCTCTTTCTGGCCCATGTGCTGGAAAACAACCCCGAATTCAAGGAAAGGCTTGAAGAGATTGACGATAATTATTTTCTCTTTGAATCGACCGATACGGGCCAGAAATTCTACCTTTACGTTAAAGATAAAAATATTACCGTCAAACTGCATCACAAGGATGAACCTGACGTCGTTATGAAGGGTGAATTCCCTGTCCTTGTCGGTCTTCTCCTGAGTAAAGTCGACCCTGACAATGTCTTTTTTTCAAGAAGGCTGGAGATTTCAGGTAATACAGCGACAGCACTCTGCTTCAAAAATATACTCGACAGCATAGAGTAGTCGCTCATCCTGATCTTTCAAGCAGACAGAGATCAACACTGATTTGTTATGATAAACATACGATCACGGCCAGGCTTGTTTTTTTCTTATTGCCCGATTCTTAAAAAATCCGTTTTGATCTTTTGGAAACATGAATTAAGGGAGGTTATCTGACATGGTCTTACTCGAATTCAGCATGAGCCCTATGGATAAGGGAGAATCTTTGAGCAAGTACGTTGCGCGGTCACTCGACATTATTGACGAGAGTGGCCTTCCCTACAAATTAAATCCCATGGGAACAGTCCTGGAAGGCGAATGGGATGAGGTCTTTAGTGTTGTAAAAAAGTGTTACGACAGGATGAGTGAAGACTGCAACCGAATATCAGTCCATATCAAGGTGGATGCCAGGCAAGGGAAAAAAGGGCGCCTTGAGGGTAAAATTGCAAGTGTAGAGAAGAAGCTCGGCAAAAAGCTGGAAAGGTGAGGCTCATCAAGCCTCTTTTACAACATCATCTTTTGCCTTTCTTATTCTTGTCTTTTTTGGCCTGTCCACCTTTGCGGAAGCGCTCTCTTTTTTTATTCGGGAACCTTTTCCGGCTGACTTTGCAGGAACCCCTTTTTTACTTTCTTCCCGAGAAAGCGCCTCTTTATAATCTTTCTTAAGCGCTTCTTCTTTATCTCCCAGGCTCATGGTATAAGCCCGGTCAGGTTTTTCATCAATACTTTTTTCTATATTTTCCTGTTCCTCTTCCATGCTCGTCTTCACCCCGTCGACAACGTTCTTGAATTCAGACAGGGCCTTGCCGAGAGTCTTGGCAATATCGGGGAGTTTTTCCGGACCGATAACAATTAATGCGATGACCATGATGACAATTAATTCCGGTATTCCGATGCCAAACATAATGTATTCTTCCTCAGTTTATTAAAAAATAAAAAGGGCGCTATGAGTGTTTAGGCTCATAGATTAAATGCCCTTTATAATAAATAGCTATTGCTCCAGGGGGAGCCTTTAATTCTGCCGATTAATGCTTTTTCTCAGCTCTTGCCTTCCACTCATCCATCGTTGCTGCAAGAGGAACTGACGGCTCAGATTCAGACTCAGCCTTGCCGGCAACAGCTTCCTCTGTCACAGGTTCGGGAGCTTCTGCCGCATGCGTATCTGCTTTGGGAGCTTCCACCTCGGGCTTCTTTGTTTTAGCAGGTTCCGCCTTATGGGTGGGCTCTTCGGCTCCAGCCGCTTCCGTCGCATGCAGTTCTTCTTTATTGTGGTTTCTAACGGTAATAAGCTTGCCGTTCTTGTTCCAGTATTTCCATTTGCCTACTTTATGACCATCGCGGTACTCCCCTTCGGACATCATGAGTCCATTGCCATAAAAATACTTCCATTTCCCCTCTTTTTTACCATCTGCCTGAACAGTCCCTTTTCCTTTCAGGGAACCGTCAGCGTAAAATTCCTTACCCTCTTCCTTATTGCATCCCGATAGAACAAAAGCCATTACTGTAACGAATAAAACAAGAACCTTACTCTTTCTCATAGCCTTACCTCCATACAGTTAACATATAAATAGACACACAGGAACACTATCATATCAAAATGACAGGGAAATGCAAATTTATAGTTATAAAAATCCCGAAGCAGCTTTTTTTTTATTGCCCATAATATTTGAACCGGTTTTTTCTCGTTTCCTCAACCTCTATTTTATCAATAGCAGGGTCTTGCACATAAGGTGTCAGCAGACGCCAGATCTCACTAATAAGACACTCTGAAGTAAGTATGGGGGTGTCCTTTAACTCTTCATTGAGGTTTTTATGATCCAGCTTGTCGATGACATGCCTGTTAACAATGCGATCAAGGTCATCTACATTGGCAACCATCCCCGTCAGCGAATCGACTTCTCCCTTGACGGTTACTCTAAGTATATAGTTATGGCCATGACCTGAGGCATGACTGCACTTGCCGTATATTTTCCTGTTTTCATCATCATTAAAATAGGGAGAGGCGAGCCTGTGAGCTGCGCTGAAACGATAAACCCGGGTAAGAGATATTCTTTTATTCGCCATAATACTCAGCAAAAAGATAAGGATCTTCAAAAAGACGGACCCTGTGCAGCTGACAGCCATGAAGGGTGCCGACAATGGAATCCCAGATGAAAATAGCAATATTTTCCGTCGTGGGAATCTTTTTTTCAAAGCAGGGAACATCGACATTGATGAATTTGTGGTCCAGCACGTCGACAACCTTCGATCTTAATATCCTGTCAAGCTCCGAGAGATTAATCACCATGCCTGTCTTCGGATCAGTCACACCTTTAACGGTCACTTCGAGGGAATAATTATGCCCGTGTCCATGCCGGTAACTGCATTTGCCGAAAAGCCTGAAATTCTCCTCTTGAGACAACTCTTCAATAATGTACCTGTGGGAAGCGCAGAAATCGATCTTCCTGGTAAGGTAAACTATATTTCTTTCTTCCATTTTATCTTGACTGCTATCGTTTTTTGAGGGGTAAATATGGGGTACAATAAGTTATTCTACATATTGGCTGCAAGGTCTTTTACACTTTTCCTGATCATATAGGCAGCACGGCTCATTATAGTATCCGATTGCACGACAAGGGCTACGTAGTAACCTTCTTTCACAGGGGAAAGGACGATGCTGTATTTATTCATCTTCACGGTTACCGTATTTATATCCGTACTGCCCACTGTCTTCTGGGCTTCATTAATGAGCTTGAGAATCACTCCCTTGTAGGCTCCCATCACTTTCAACTGATAAACATCTTCATCAAGGGAGTACTGGTCGACGGCCTCCCCTTCCCAATCAACAAATATTGCGCCTCTGGCGCCGGGGATTGTCTCCACAAGATTACGCATTATCGCCTTAAAGGGCATTCTTTTTTCCTCCGCTACTCCTTATATTTACTTATAACACAAGTCAGTTTAACTGTACAGAAACCAGCTTGGAAACGCCGGGATCTTCCATGGTGACACCATAGAGGGTATCTCCGATTGAAATGGTACTCTTGTTATGGGAGATCATGATGACCTGCGACAACAGCGACATCTCCCGTACAAGTTCGTTAAAACGTCCCACATTGGCATCATCGAGGGGCGCATCGACCTCATCGAGAAGGCAGAAAGGACTCGGTTTAAAGAGAAAAATAGAAAAGATCAGCGTAATTGCCGTGAGCGCCTTTTCGCCACCGGAAAGGAGGTTCAGGTTCTGGAGCTTTTTGCCCGGAGGCTGGGCAATAATGTCGACACCCGTTTCAAGCAAATCGTTTTCATCGGTGAGCACCAGTTCCGCCCGCCCCCCTCTGAAGAGTTTGGGGAAAATATCTTTAAACTTTTCATTAATCGATTCAAAGGCTTCCTTGAAGCGCTGTCTGCTTGTACGATTAATCCTGTTGATGGTTCTTTTCAGGGACTCCATGGCTTCGACAAGGTCCTTCTCCTGCGTTTCGAGGAAGGTCAATCTCTCCATATTTTCCTTATGTTCTTCAAGGGCCGTAAGGTTTACCTCTCCAATCTCCTCAATTTTGCCGTTTAGCCATACAAGGCGCTCTTCAGCACCCGCTTCGACGGGAGGGATATTTATGGAGCCTGCAACAAGATCAATATCGTACTTTTCCACCGTTCCCTCTACAAGGTGCCTTACCTCCATCTCCTTCTCGGCAACAAAGACCTTCAGTTGTGAAGTATTGCGGTTAAGCTCATCATGAGAACGGTGGAGGTCCTTAAGCTCCGCTTCAATCATTCTTATCTCTTCAGCAACCGTATTATAGGCATTTTTCTTTCCCGTCAGTTCTTCCTTGAGTCCTTCATGCTCACCGAGAAGCCTGTCGAGCATCTCCTTGCCTGTTGAAAGATCGGAGGAGATCTGGCCCAGCCTCTCTTTGCCGTTTGCAAGCGCCCTTTCATCTCTTTCGAGCAGTCTCAGGGTTTCTTCTTTTGCGCTCTTGAGAGAGCTGATCTCACTTTCGAGGCGCCTCCCTTTTTCCATAAAGCTGTTACCGGAAACCCTCAGTTCGGTAAGTTCTTCTTTCACCTTTTCAACGGTTTCGCTGAAGGTAAAAATATCCTGCTGCATGCGTCGGATCTCTTTTTCCTTGTCCGCTTCATCATTTCCAAGAGTCAGGATCTTTTCTTTTGATACCTCTATCTCGGCCTTAAACTCTCCGATTTCCTTTGAAAGCTGCTCCTCCTCCATGGAGATAATACTGAGGCGTTCCTCTTCCCTGCCGACCTCTTTTTCAGCAGCTATTTTATCTTTTTCCAGATTTGCAATCTCGATCTCTTTATCAAACTCTCTTCGTTTTAACTGATCCAGTTCTTTTTCACTCTTTTCGACGCATTCCAGAATTTCAAGACGCTTGTCGTCTTGTTCTTTAAGCTCTTTCTTTTTCTCTGCAACATGGAGGGTAATTTCTTTTATTTCTCTTTCTCTTTTTAAAAGATCAAAACTTCCCCCCTCACTCTTTCCACCGGTAATAGCACCGCTACTCTCAATAAATTCCCCTTCAGCCGTAACGATCACCCCCCTGAAACCTGTATCCCACTCCTTTAAACCCGCTTCCATGGAGGAGACGAAAAGCACATTACCCATCAGTGTTTCGATGAGATCACCATAGCCTTCTTTTACTTTTATTTTTGAAATAAGAGGCTCACCACTGCCCGACCAGGATGAAGCAAGGTGGGAAGCGTCACAAACCCCACCGGCAGCAGCGATAAAAGATCCCCTCCCCGTCGATTCATTCTTGAGATATTCTATGGCCTCCATCCCCCTTGTACGGTCCTTGACGACAACATATTGAAGTTTGTCGTCGAGAACAGCCCCGACAGCCATTTCATAGGCTCTCGGCACCTCTATAAAATCGGCAACAATCCCTAAAATACCGTCACCGTTGGATGATTTTTTATGGCGCTCCATAATGGCCTGAACCCCCGTTTCAAGACCTTCATAGCGGTTTTTGAGTTCCTCCAGTGAGTGAAGTTTCGATTCTTTCCGGTGAATTTCAACATCGAGGGCCTTTATTTTCTCTTCCATGGCATCGGCATTTAATTTAAGGCCTTTTAGTTTATCCACTTCCGAAGATCTCGAACCATCAAGGGTGCGTTTTTCCCGGTAGAGCGCCTCCAGGCTTGAACTATGAGAAGCAAGACGTTTATTAGACTCTTCAAGAACGTTCTGTGACCGGCTGCGTTCATCCCTTTTTCTCTCAAGCCGTCTTTCAATATCAGCCAGCCTTTCGCCAAGATGGACGATACTGTTATTAAGGTTTGACTTCATAGTCGCAATGTGGACCATCTCCCCTTTCGCCCTTTCCAGCTCTTTTTCCTTCTCTGTAAATTCGGCGGAAAGCTTCCTGTAATTTTCTTCGGAACTTTTAAGCTTTACCGATCCCTCTTCTTCACGCTTTGATAAAGCGCTCCGTTCCCCTTCAAGTGTTTCGAGCTGTTCTGCCAGATCGACAAGTCTGGATTTTAAACGTACAATTTCTTCACTGTACCTCTTCTCCTCACCGTCCAGCCTCTCCAGTTCCTTTTCATGGAAGGCAATCTTCTGTTCAAATTCGACGATACGGTTGGAAGTTTTATAGGCATGGTCCTGTGCCTGCCTGAGGCTCTCTTCCGCTGAGGCGGCAGCAAGCTTTTTCTCTTCAACGATCCCCTCCCTCTCGGCAATGGAGGCAGTAAGAGCCGATTCTCTGTCAATAGAGGAATTAAGCTTTTCCTTTTCAGAAGCCAGCAGTGCGACCATCTCCTTATATTTCCTGGAAGCCATGGAGATCTCGATCTCTCTCATTTCGGCTCTTAGTTCCTTGTAAGCTTTCGCCTTTTTCGCCTGCCTTTCAAGAGAGTTTATCTGCCTTCGTACCTCCCTCATGACATCTTTCACCCTTAAGAGGTTCTGCTCCGTAGCATCAACCTTCCTGAGAGCTGCATTCTTTTTCGATTTATACTTGGTAATACCTGCCGCCTCCTCAATGAGACTCCTTCTCTCTTCGGGCTTCATGGTAACAATGGCTCCCACCTTCCCCTGTTCAATAATGGAGTAGGCCCGTGTTCCCACACCCGTATCCATGAAGAGTTCCGTAATATCCTTGAGTCTGCAGGGAAGCTTGTTTATGTAATATTCACTGTCACCGGACCTGTAAAGACGGCGCGAGACGCTTATTTCATTAAATTCCGCATAATCTGCCGGCGCAATGCCGTCACTGTTATCAAAGGTAAGGGCAACTTCAGCCATACCGACAGGTTTCCTCTCCTCACTCCCGTTAAAGATAATATCTTCCATCACTTTGCCTCGCAGGTGCTTGGCACTCTGTTCCCCCATAACCCACCGGATAGCATCGACAACATTGCTCTTCCCGCATCCGTTTGGACCGACAACGGTAATAATGCCGTTGGGAAAGCTCATGTCCACTTTGTCGACGAAAGATTTAAAACCCTGAATTTCCAGCTTCTTGATTTTCATAAGCAATTACCTTAAAGGAGTTCTTTTTTCGGGTTGTACGGAAGAAGAGAATATCAAAGGGAATCTGCCTTGTAAAGAAAAATATACAACAGAAAGGGTATATTTTTTTAACTACCACAAGATGTAGTATCTGTCTATTTTCCCGCCTTAATCATGCAATGGCGAAAAACAAGCCATTTCTTGACGGTAACCGGCTATAAGCGATAAAATCACCCTCTTTAGAATAAAAAATCCCGGGGAGGGCAGCTTGATAAAAATAATCGACGGAAAATTGCTGAAAGAAACATCGGACAGGGCGCTCCGGTCACCGAGAGGACGCATGAATTTCAACCTCCATGAACTTTCCGACCCTGTCCAGAGAATGCTCAATGCTATCGAACCGGGAAGTTACGTCAGGCCCCACAGACACCTCGATCCCGACAAGACGGAATTATTTGTTATTCTTAAAGGGCGGGGAGTGGTCCTTACCTTTGATGATAATGGTAATATTAATGATCTGGTCCAAATGAAAGCCGGGGGAGAAAAGCTTGGCGTGGAAATCCCCCCCGGAATCTGGCACTCCATTATTTCACTGGAGAAAGGAACCCTCTTTCTTGAAATAAAGGATGGTCCCTACGTGGCGGCAACAGACAAGGACTTTGCAAGTTGGGCGCCCGAAGCGGGAACAGAAGAAGAGAAAGCCTATCTTAATGATCTTATTGCAAAAGTAACTGAAAAATGAACCTGCTATATAAAGAAATGTTCCAGACCTGTAAAAAAACCAAGCGATTGCTTTCATCATGAGTGCAGGGAAAAGTCAAAATAAAAGCATCAAAATCTTATCTATTATCACCGTTAATATTTTGATTACCCTGGTGCTGATTCTTATTCTTGAAGTGATAGCTTCCTTTTATGTCTCCCGTCCGGGCGATAGCAATGCATCCCATTATCAGCTTAATCACACCTGGAGACCCAATACTAAATCAGTCCACAGGGAATGGATCGCCAATAATCCCGATTTTCCCGAACCTTACACCCATTACTATAATAGCCAGGGCTGGCTGGAAAAGTACGACATAAAAAAAGAAAACCCGGCATCAACATTCAGGATATTTTACGTGGGAGATTCATTTACAGAAGGGACGGCTCCCATGGACCAGTCTGTGCCAAGCATCGTTGAAGAAAAAATAAATGAAATGGCTAAAGGGAAAGATATCAACTTTGAAGTCATCAATACAGGAACGGGAGGTTACTCCCCCACTATTTATTACATCCTTACCCGTTACTATATAGCCGCTTACTCACCGGACCTGGTTGTCATCAATGTCGATATGACCGACGACTTTGATGACTGGAAGTATGCAAAGACCCTTATCCGTGACAATGAAGGGAATCCGCTCTATGCCGTACCCCGGGATATTTATGACGCGGCATTTATCGATATGGAGGAGGCCGCTGTCAAGGCAACGCCTTTGAGAAAAACCCAGCTCTTTCTCGTTCAACGTTCCTATATTTACAATCTTATTATAGAGATGAAAAAGAAATGGAGGGGGAAAGAGAGACTAAAGCAAAAACCATCCCTTCGGGAAGCCGGTGGCGGAAACTATTACCCCCGCTGGTCGTGGTGCAAAACATACTGGAGCGGGCAGACCGTAGAAAATGTGAACAACACACTTGATATTTTGAAGCGGCTCATCCATTTTGGCAGAGAAAATAACATTAAAATACTATTAACGTCCGTCCCTCATTACTGGCAGTATTCGGGAAATTACGAGGGTGGCGGTAAACCGATCTGGTCCAGCCGTCCCCATAGGGCAATTGAAAGTCTGGCAAAAGCAGGGGGAGTCCCTTACCTGAACTCCTTTGAGAAACTAAAGCCTTACATTCGGGGCACACCGCCGGGCAAATATTACTATAACGGCGATCCCCATTTTAATCCCAGGGGATATGCCATCCTGGCACAGGCCCATATCGATTTTCTTATTAATGCCGAAAACAGGCTTCTGCCCGATACATTTTACGATGAATAATGTATATACTGTTTTTAAAGGGAATCACTAATAATTCTGGGTGAGCATCAATCAAAAAGAAGAGGCCCCGGTGAAATACAGTGATAATACAATCAGGGTACTGGAAGGAAGATACCTCCTGCGTGACGGGCGAGGCAGATTAATAGAAAACCCGGAGGGGCTATTCCGGCGCGTGGCGAAGGTCGTTGCAGGCGCTGAAGCTTTATTCGGCAATACGGGGGCACAAAAAAAATGGGAAGAAGCCTTTTTCAAGGAAATGGCCGGCCTTAAATTCCTGCCCAATTCGCCAACGCTCCTTAATGCAGGAAAAGAAGTGCAGCAGCTCTCGGCCTGCTTCGTCCTTCCCGTTGAAGATTCCATGGAAAAAATATTCGACGCCGTCAAGGAAGCAGCCATAATTCATAAAAGCGGCGGCGGCACTGGATTTTCATTCTCCAGCTTAAGACCGAAAGGCTCGCCTCTAACATCGACAGGGGGCACCTCAAGCGGTCCTGTTTCCTTTATAGAAGTCTTTAACACAGCGACAGAAGCCATCAAGCAGGGCGGCGCCAGACGGGGCGCCAACATGGCTGTGCTGAGGATAGACCATCCCGATATTATCGATTTTATCCGCATTAAAGAGACACCGGGAAAGTTGACAAGCTTCAATCTTTCCGTTGCTCTTACTGATACCTTTTTAGATGCCCTGTCAAAAGAGGACCATTACGCCCTTATCGATCCCTGCACGGGCAAGGCCGTAAAAAAAGAAAATGCCGCAAAAATATTCCATCTCCTTACGGAAAAAGCCTGGTTTTCCGGCGAACCGGGCGTACTCTTTATCGACACCATCAACAAGACCAACCCCACACCGGACATAGGTAAGATCGAATCGACCAACCCCTGCGGAGAGCAGCCCCTGCTCCCCTACGAATCATGCAACCTGGGGTCGGTCAACCTGTCAAAGTTTGTTCTCGGCCAGGATATAGACCGGGAAGCGCTGGCCGGGACCGTTGCGCTGGCCGTACGATTTCTTGATAATGTGATAGAAGTTAATGACTATCCCCTTGAAGAGATTAAAGCGATTACCCTGGGCAACAGGAAAATCGGCCTGGGCGTCATGGGTTTTGCCGATCTCCTCATATTACTTGGCATTCCCTATAATTCGGCCAAAGCGGTTCAAAAGGGGGAAGAAATTATGTCATTTATCGATAAGGAAGCTAAAAAGGCTTCACAAGAACTGGCCCGGCAGCGCGGGGCTTTTCCAAATTTCGCCGGGAGCATCTACGCCAAAAGAAATGACCCCCCTCTCAGAAATGCCACAGTAACAACCATTGCCCCCACAGGAACAATTTCTCTCATTGCAGATTGTTCAAGCGGTATAGAGCCGCTCTTTGCTGTGGCTTATAAAAGAAAGGCCATGGAAAACACGAAGCTTTCCTATGTGCATCCCCATTTTCTGGAAGCAGCAAAATCAGGCGGATTTTATTCCCCTGCCCTTATCGAAAAAATAAAAGCCAAAGGAAGCATAAGTGCGATAGATGAGATTCCCCAGGCGCTTAAAAGATTGCTCATAACGGCTGTCGATATGGACTGCGAACGGCACATAAAGATGCAGACCGCCTTCCAGCGCCATACGGACAACGCCGTATCGAAAACAATCAACTTCCCTCCTCATGCAAAAGTGGAAGACGTAAAAGAAGCTATCATTATGGCCCACCATCTCGGCTGCAAGGGTCTCACTGTCTACCGCCTTGGCAGCAGAGAGGGACAACCTCTCGAAATGTGCGACTACTGCATGGGAAGGCGGGGGTAAAAATGAGACATGCAAGCAGACCATGACAAAAAGTGATAAAAATCAGGAGAGCAGAAAACTCTTTATCGATGCAGACGGCTTCCCTCACCTTAAAGCGGCAATAGAGGTTGCCGGGAACGTCGGCATTGGAATCGTTGCCGCCGGCAATATGACGCAGAACCTGGGCCGCCTCGATGAAATTGAAGGGCTTCAAATCATCGAGGTTTCCGACGGTATGGACGCCGCCGACTTTGCCATTCTCAATCATATGAAAACCGGCGACCTGGTACTCACCGGCGATACGGGCCTTGCCGCACTCGTCATCGGAAAAGGGGGGATTGCAATCGACGCAAGGGGCAATCCCTACCGTAAAGAAACTATCGACGGCAGACTGCTGGCAAGGCATATTGCCAAAAAGATCCGCAGAAGCGGAGGGAAGACAAAGGGGCCTGGAAAAATCAGTCACCGGGACCGGGAAAAGTTTGCGGGAAAACTGGAAAGACTGTTGAAGGATTTTAAAACTCTTTTTTAATTATTTGATCTTATTGCCTGGTAATCACGGAGTTCTGACCTCCCTGGCAAGGAGGGGATGATAAGTTCCTCCCCTTACTAAGGGGAGGCCAGGAGGGGAATGGGTTATTTTTTTGATACCATTTCCATGTGAACCCATCCCACCCCAACCCTCTACCCTCAAGGGGCATGGAGACCCTTGAAGGGGGAGGAATTCTTAATTTTCTGCAAACTCCTGACCGGACACTACTGAATCAAAGGACCCTTCCAAGGATTACGCCTCCATTTTTACCACTTTTATCCCATAAAAGATGTTAAGAATAAAAAAGCTTAACATTCATTTAAAAATAATAAAAAACCAACATCTGTCGCGCATTCATCGATTTATTATGCTTAAATTATTATAACAATAAATTTTTTTGAGAGGTTGTTATGAAAAAAAATATTCCTGTCCCGGCGGCAGTTAAAATGCTGGCCCTTCTTATCATCCTTCTTCCCACAAATTCCAATGCGGCTACCAATGAAGCCACTTATCCCGGAGGTGGAGATATTCCACTCGTCAACTCGGGAATCGTTACGGTACTGTCAACTAATCTTCAACTTGTCAAAGCCGTCTTCGATCTGGCCGGAAACTGCCTTGCCAGTTCTCCTGCCGATGCAAATTGCAACAGCAGCGCCACTTCTGTCGCAGTCGGCACAGGCACGGAATTAAAATTCATCATTTATCTGCGCAACACCTCAATCGTTGCGGCAACAAACATCAGGTTCCAGGATCTGCTCGATGACGTTGAATTTACTTATATTGCAGGATCGATAATGTATGACGCCTCCCAGTTCGATACAGCAACGGTAGCAGCCATCTTTACCGCCATTGATACGACGGGAACAGTGCAGACAGACGCCTTTGACGGAAGCCTTGCCGTCAATGAGTTTGCAGGGATCGATACCGCTGCAAGCCCGGATAACCTCCTTGTCGGAGGGGATACGCTGGCACCGGATAACGACACGGTAAATATTCCGGCAAACAGGACTTTTGCCATCCTCTTCCGGGCCTTTAAGAACTAATCTGCGGCACAACAAAAAAGGTGGGGGCTAATTTTGCTTTTCAGGATAAAAATATCACTGAAAGCTTTATTTCAGACGCTTTTACCTCCGGTAGTCTGTCTTTGGATAGTACTCTCTTTTCCCGGCTTCCTCCTGGCAGGAACGGGAGTAAACGAGGCAGTCGATGCGGGAAGCTCTACCCTGCTCAATCCATCGGGACCGGTAACGGTGACCAGCAGTTCCGGGGCTGCCACATCGGCCCTCGCAGAGATTGATCCGCCCCTGTACCTGGCCGGTACTACAGGCGCCGTCTTCACCTATGACATAAGTCCCGTCATCAACGCAGTAAGCGGTGATACAGGCGTCAATGCACTGACCATCACCTCTCCTCCCGGTTATATGAATCTGGCGGTAAGCAACTTTTCTATCGACGGAAGTCCGAAAAATCCGGGAGTCGCCTGCCCGGCCGTGGCAGCAGGCGAATACTGTGCCACTGTAGCCGGTCAAACAATAACGATTATTTTCGGAGACAAGATCATGTTGACAGGCAGTGTTATAAGTACCGTCTTTTCCGCTGACCTGCCGGGAGTTGCCGGAAACGGTGATGTTACTTCTACTGTTGATGACCTGTCGACGCCTGTCATCGCAACGCCGACGGCAGCAGGAAATGCCGACGGTGACAATACAGACAGCAACAGCGTGACTGTAAATCTCATGGCTCCCCTTTCCGGTACGCTGTCCACCGTTACTGTTAATCCCACTGTTCTCACGGCAGACGGCATAGAGATAGCGACTATTACAGTAACCTTGCGTGACGGTGCCGGTCAACCCGTAGCCGGTAAAACGATGACTATCTCCTCTGACAGGGGGATTGCCGATATCATCGTACAACCGGCAGGTCCCACCGATATACTGGGAAGGGCCGTCGCCACCATACGATCAAACACAGTGGGCGTGGCCACCCTGACGGCAACAGATGTCACTGACAGTATCACCCTCACAACTCAGCCCACCGTCTATTTTACAAAGGGTGAGGTCCTGATCCTGACAAAAGAAGCTAATAAAAGGGAGGCAAGTATAGGGGAAGTGGTGACCTATACAGTGACCCTGGCCAACAGCTCCCCCGACATACTGCCGCTGGTCACTGTCGTTGATCCTTTGCCTCCAAACTTCAAGTATTTGAAAGGGAGCACCCGTCTAAATGGAGTCAAGCTTGCCGATCCTGCCGGAAACAAACCGCTCCTTTTTTCAACGGGGGCCATTCCCGCCCTTCTGGACACAAACGGTAACGGCAGGGCCGATCCGGGAGAAGCCGGTTTTATGACCCTTTCCTACCAGACAATCATTGGTTCCGGCGCCCTTCCCGGCAAGTATATCAATGGGGCTGTTGCAACAGACGTCTGCTCCACCTGTTACGTCTCCAATAAGGATGAGGCAGAGGTGGCCGTCGTCGCCGACCCTTATCTCGACGTGGGCACTATTATCGGAAAAGTCTTCCACGATAAAAACGGGAACCGATGGCAGGATAAAGGGGAAGAGGGAGTGAGCGGGGCCATGGTCGCCCTTGATGACGGCACCTACATCATGACTGACGACTATGGCCGTTATCATTTTCCCGCTTTACGCCCCGGACAACGCCTACTGAAAATCAATCTCCAGACCCTGCCCGGTGCCGCCGTTACAACGACCGGGGAGACAAAGATAGTGACCCTCACCGAGGGTCTTATAGCCAAAGCCAACTTCGGTGTCCGTTTCACAACGGAAAGCGAAACCATCGGCAGCCCTGCCGTGGAAGGGCTTTCCATAAGGCGTGAAACCATTCCCCGCCCCGTCCAGATCATCGGAAACGTGGAAAGTTTCACCCTCCTTGTAAACGGTCAACCTCTTCCTTTCTCCACCAGTGATGTTCTCATGCGCCATGGCAGACTGTCTGACATTATGGAGATCAAAGGGGGGGAATTAAAGGAACCGGTCCGCTTTAAAGTCAATATCGAAGGTTCAAATACCCCGGAAAGATGGTTCTTTACAATCTGGGACGACGCAGGGGCCATCGTCCATTCCCGGGAAGGAAGAGAAAATCCTCCGCCAGTCATTGAATGGGACGGCATGACCTCACATGGAAGCCTTCCGCAGGGGGGGAAGATCTATCAATACCAGATGACGCTTTCCTATAAAGACGGCAGTGCTTCCAGAACTGCGAGACGTTTCTTCGGAGTTAACCGTATATCGGCCATATCCCTGAAACTGAGAGGGAGCGCTTTTGGCACGGGCTCTGCAAAATTGAGCAACGAGGCAAAGGAGGTGCTCAAAAAAGCAGCGGAACTGATCAAGAAATATCCCGGCGAGAAGGTCTTTATCGAGGGGCACTCTGATTCAATGGGCAGTGCTGCCGTCAATCTGAGGCTTTCTGAAAAAAGAGCGGAAAGCGCCCGTAACTATCTTATTAACGATGAGGGTATCGATAAAAAGAGACTCTTTGCCCTTTCCTATGGTGAAACACGCCCTATTGCAGACAATAAAACCCCTGAAGGACGCGAAATAAACAGGCGTGTCGAGATTAAGGGGACCTTCCAGGAGGTAGACCGCTCCAAACTCTATGACCAGTACAGGACAGCCCCCTTCCTCAAGATTAATAGCGATGCACTTCAATTGGAAAATGGGGGCCGTTTTAGAGGCAATATTGACATTCCCGAAGGGGAAGCGCTCGTCATTGAAGCGTTAAATAGCCAGGGTAAATCGATCAATCTGACGCTAATGCTCCCTTCCCTTGAAATTTCGGCGCCCCCCACGCCGGAAAGAAGGGCCGTTGAAATCCCGGGAAGCGAGACTTTCCAATACACCATAGAGGGGCGAACGGAGGCTGGAAACGAGCTCTACCTTGACGGCATATTCGTTCCCGTCTCATGGGAGGGACGTTTCCGGAAGGACTTGTTACTGGAAAATGGGGAAAACAGGTTCGGCCTTATATTGAGTAACAGCGAAGGAGTACGGAGGGTGGCCGATCTCATCGTCACCGTTTCAGATAGGGATGAAGACGGTCTGCCCGTCATTGTCGTTAAAAAAATACCTCAACTGACCGTCAATTTTCCACCTCCCGGTGCTTTTCTGGAAAAGGACATTCTTAACCTCTCGGGAAAAACAGCTCCCGGAAACCGTGTTTATCTTAACGGAAAGACTGTTCCTGTTGAAAGGAATGGCTACTTTTCCACCCTCGTCCGTCTGCCGGCAGGAAAAAGTACACTCGACTTTCGCGTGGAAGACGAAGCCGGAAACAGCGGAACCTTGCAGCGGGAAGTGAATGTGCCCCAGACAAAGCTCTTCTTTCTCGCCTTTGCCGACGGCAAGATGGGAAAGCTGACGGCTAAAGGGAATCTGGAAGGAGCGGGAATGTCAGAGGATAGAGAATACTATACCGAGGGTCGCCTCGCCTACTACCTGAAGGGGATGATTGCCGGAAAGTATCTTATAAGCTCTGCCTTCGATTCGGATACCCGCAAATTCGAACGTCTCTTTAATGACCTTGACGAGAGTGAAAATGACCGCTTCTTTACCAATCTCGATGCCGACAAACTCTACCCTGTATACGGGGATACAGCAGAACCTGTTTACGACAACCCGAGCCAGGGAAAGTTTTATCTCGCCATAAAAAGTGATGAAGTCGATTTTCTAATAGGCAACTATCCACTCGATGAGGGAAAAAATGAACTCACTTCCTACCGGCGAACCCTTTTCGGCGGGCGCTTTATCTACCAGTCAGCGAGCAAATCACGCTACGGTGATCCCGACACGAAGATACTGCTTTTCGGCGCAGGGGTAAGGCAGGTTCCTGTACGGGATGAGTTCCGGGCAACAGGGAGCGCCCTCTATTACCTGAGCCGAAGGGAGATTATTGAAGGAAGTGAACAGGTCACCATTGTCGTCAGGGACAAAAATACAGGTCTTGTCCTCTCTCGAAGTCCCCGGCAGCAAAATATTGACTACCGCATAAAATATGAAGAGGGGCGTCTCCTCTTTAACGGCCCAATATCAACCGTATCAGCCGATACTCGCCTTGTCGACAGCAATCCGCCGGCAGGCAACCCCGTCTATATCGAGGTGAATTATGAAAGCCGTGTCGACAGTTTTGAAAAAACAGCCCTTGGAATACAGGCACAGAAACAGTTAGGAGACCACCTTGCCCTGGGAGGCACTTTAATAAAGGATGAACTTAAGCTCGGGCGGTATGAGTTGAAGGGGCTCAATACAAGCCTGCGTATGGGAGAAAAAACGAAGCTCACAGCTGAAATAGCACAAAGCGAGGGAGCAAACACTTTTACTGCCTCAAGCCGCGACGGCGGTATGACCTTCACCGACGACCTTCCCGGCGCCGGAAAGGAAGGGCAGGCATGGAAAATAACGGCCCAAACCGGGGGAGGTGGGGAAAACGGCTCTGACAGGCATTTTTCACTAGGCACATACATAAGGAAAGTGGAGGAAGACTTTATCTCGGCCGATACATCTGCCGAAAGGGGAACAAGTAAGTTCGGCATCAAGGGCAGTCTGGAACTGACAGACCGTGACTATATTACGGGCCGTTTCGACCGCTCCAGAAGGACAGAAGCAGTACCCTCGACGGGAATTGACAAAAGGGACCAACTGACACTCCAATGGCTCCACAAAAGGAAGTCATGGAATCTGACAACGGAATATTTCTCGGACAGGGCAAAGGCCGGGGCCGGAGGCAAAGACGAGGACAGGCAAGAGGGAGCGCTGAGACTTGAAAATGAATTGACAAAAGACCTGAAAACCTACCTGGAACAGCAGCTGACCATGGACGGTCCGCAAAACGACCAGACCTCTGCAGGCTTCGACTACAGGGTAATGGAGAAAGTGACATTATCCGGCAGCGGAACAAAAGGTTCAGCAGGGAGCGCCTATGAGGGGGGAGCAGTGTTGAACATGGGCGAAGGAAAAGCCTACCTGACAAAACGGCTCATAGAAGACCGGGCAGGCAGGATGAACTCGACCATTGTCGGCGCCGAGGAGAAAGTAAACCCATCAACCCGCATCTACACGGAATACCAGTGGGCGGAACTGGACAGCAAAGGACGGAATATATCGCTTGTCGGTGCGGAAAAAAGCTGGAAGCCGGCAAAGGGCTTCAAACTGCTTTTTTCCGGTGAGCGCTCGGAAATCGAAAGCGACAGTGCTCCCATAAAACGATACAGTTTGTGGGCCCATCTTTATTATTCAAAGTCAGGGGGGCTGAAAGTCTCCACGAAAAACGGTATGACCCGTGAAGGGGGAGGGCTGTCGCAAAACCAATACCTGACCAGTAATCATATCGAGTTCAGACTCACCCCCGACTTTACTTTTCTCGCCGATTATCGCTGGAGTGAAACGAGGGACCGGGCACTTGACACAAGGATTGCCGGTTTCAGGGAAAGCAGTGCGGGCATAGCCTATCGCCCCGTTGAGAGTGACCGCTTCAATGCCCTCATGCGCTATACCCGTCTTAAGGATGAAAGACAGACGAACCAATGGGACCCGGAAAAGCAGATAAACGATACAGAGGTTTTGTCCGCCGCTTGGTCCCTGGAACTGAATCGCTATTTTGAATGGGTCGAGAAGGAAGCAATAAAGAGAAGGTGGGAAAAAGTCGGCAACAGGGAGGAAGTAAAAACAGAGACGCTCCTCTCCATTCACCGTATTAATCTGCACATTACAAAAACAATCGACATGGGGACGGAATACCGGACACTCAGGCAGAAAGAGGCAAAAGACGAGCGGAAGGGATGGCTGGCTGAACTAAGCTGGGAGGCCGTAGAACACCTTCGTATGGGGGTGGGGTATAATTTTACCGATTTCTCGGACAATGAATTTTCCGACAACAGTTATTCCGTGGAAGGCCCCTTTGTGAGACTGCAAGCCGCCTTCTGATGCAGTCGTGGCAAGAAAAGAAAAGATTTTTCCTTAATGAGGATTGACACATGACGGACGAGAGGATAGATCGTACAGGCAAAAACTTTCTTGAGATCATAACGGCCCTCATACTGGTATTCCTTTTTTTTGGGATTTTGCTTGTCATTATGAACCGGGTTTTCCCTGTTGGCGGAGGACTCGGTCTCCTGCTGGCGGGGAAAGAGCAAAATGAAGAGGAAATGGAAGCATCAACAGAAGAAGAGGAGAGCCTTTCCGGGGGAACTCAACCCCTTCACGCAACTCTGGCAAAGATCTATCGTACGGTGAAGAACAAAAAAGCAAACCATATCGCCTGGCAGGAAGCAAGCGAAGGGCTGTTGCTTTTTGACCGGGATGCCGTCCAGACCTTCAAGCGATCTTCAGCTGAAGTGGCCTTCGATGAAAATAGCCGGCTCTTTCTTGGCGAAAACTCTCTTATCATCATCAGTCTTTTCGAAGAAGACCCGGCACTGAAAGAAAAACGGTCCTTTCTCGTTATGGTGGATGGTGAAATGAGAGGGAGGGTACGTTCCTCCGGGGGAGTGCCCGTGCAGATGGAGATTGCGGCGCCGGGGGGGAAGATCAGGGTGGCGGCAACCGCCCCCGGCGGCGGTGAAACTGATTTCAGGCTAAAGATAAATGCCGACAAGTCATCTACCCTTTCCGTCCTGAAGGGGGAAGTAGAAATGATGGCAGGAGAAGCGACCATTGCCTTGAAAAAAAACGAAACGGCTCTCCTCGGTCCGGGAGAAGGGATGGGAAAGGTGAGGCCCCTTCCTGAAAAACCGAGAATCCTCTCCCCTATGAAAGGAAAAGCCTTTTATTTCCGGGACCTTCCCCCCAAAGTCAACTTTTCATGGCGAACGGAAAAGGGAGGAAAAACGCGCTTTATGCTGGCCCGTGACCCCCATTTCAGGGATATTCTCGTTGATGAGCGGATCTCGGAAAAACATTTTACCCATGGCAATCTTCGTAAGGGCCTTTATTACTGGAAGGCAAGCCGGCTCGAAGGAAACTACGAGAGTGATTTCAGCCGGGCGGAATCCTTTCACATAATCCGGGATAATAAGGCGCCCTCCCTTGAGGTCCACTTTCCAAAGGAAATCATTCAGGAAAAAAGCCTGGCACTGGAAGGAACGACGGAACCTGGAATCACCATCTATTCAGGCGAAGAAAAGATCAGGGCCGGCAGTGACGGGCGGTTCACCCTAATGCTTGATCTCAGGGAAGGGGTTAACGTCATCGTTGTCGAAGCCGTCGATAAGGCAGGGAATTCAACTTACCGTTCCAAAACGGTGAACGTAAAGCTGTAGAAAGGGCGCACTATGCAAAAGAGGCTCTATTTCCCCATACACCTTAAGATACTCGCTTCACTCCTCCTTGTGGTTACCCTTGTCGTCGGCATTATTACTTTTACCATGGCCAGGCTTTTCCATGACGATAAGACGGGTTACATAAGAGACCTCGCTACGATCATTGCCGTTCATACAGCGGAAGGATCATCCCATCTTCTCAAGGAATATGAAAAACAGTTAAGGGTTTTTGCCGACCTTATCTACAGACGGGATATATCATTAAGCAGGAAAGAGGAACTGATAAAAAAGTATTTTGAAAATTTCGATGAGATTTTTGCCGTTACTGCCATTGATGAGTCAGGCGGCAAAAATCGGCAGACAAGCATTTATGAAGCGGAAACGCTGCGCAAGGCCGGTCTCAAAAAACAAGACATTAATGCCTACCGGCTAAAACACCCCCTTCCACTCGACGAAATACGTTCCGGGGCCTTTCATATAGAAAACGGTACACTCTCAAAAAGGCTTCCCCTTTTCCGTCTTGCCTTCTCCCTGCCTCCTGAAAAAAAAGGGGGCAAAGAAAGGGTCATAACGGGACTCATCAAAGCGGAATCCCTCTTTCACCTGACCCGCAGAACGGCTGCATTCGATTTATTTATTATCGACAGAAAGGGAACTATCCTGGCGCACAGCGATACTGAAAAGGTCGTCAAACATACCGTCGCAGCATGGCTGCCAGATCTGGAGGGTCTCTTTACCCATAAGAGAGGAGGAACGGGGCTCGAATATGATAAGGAAGGAGACCTGACGGTAGGGGCCTTTGCGCCGCTCGGATTGGGGAACCTCCTTTCAGGCGTCGAAATATCGAAATCTGCCGCCTACCTTACAGCCCGGGAACTCCTTGCCGACCTGATGCTAATATCCTTCGCACTCCTTATTACCGCCGTATTTATCAGCTTTTTCGGCGCGCGGAAGATTACCAGACCCCTTGAAATACTCTCCCGGGCAGCCGAAGCAGTCGGGCAAGGCGACTTCGACGTTCGCGTCGACATAAGGTCGAGAGACGAGATCGGCACCCTTTCCTATTCATTTAATCAAATGACTTCTGAACTTGATAGCAGGGAAGTGGCGCTGGGAAAGGCGAACGAAGCGCTCGTTCAATCGGAAAAAATGTCCGCCTTCGGACAGCTGAGCGCAGGCATCGCCCATGAGGTGAAAAACCCGCTGGCCGGTATTCTCGGTTATGCACAGTTTTCCAAGGAGGAGGCTCCACAGGGGAGCACTCTTTATGAAAACCTCTGCATTATCGAAAAAGAAACAAAGCGCTGCAAATCAATCATTGATAACCTGATGAAGTTTGCCAGACAGGAAAAGATGGAAAAAGCCCCCTTATCGGTCAATCTCGTAGTGGAAGAGACCATCAGGATCATAGACCACCAGCTGACCATCCACAGGATAAAAATCGAAAGTGAACTTGCCCATGGCCTGCCCAAAATATCGGGAAACGCAAACCAGCTTCAGCAAGTGCTCATGAACCTGCTTATTAATGCCCAGCAGGCAATGAAAGATGAGCCGGGGAAGGTCAGCATCTCAACGCGCCTAAAGGGACCCGACACCATCGAGATCATCGTGGAAGATACAGGCCCGGGAATAACGGAAGAGGTGCAGGCCAGGATTTTCGATCCCTTCTTTACAACCAAAACGGCAGGGCGCGGTACGGGCCTCGGCCTTTCCGTCAGTTACGGTATCATTAAAGACCATGAAGGAACGATCCGGGTAGAGAGCCCCCCCGGCCAGGGGACAACATTCATCCTTACCCTGCCGGCTATTAAGAGCGAAACATCGCCAAAAAACAATGAGGCCGTTCAGGAGGCCTGAAGATGTCAGCCCCTGTTTTCTTCGTCATTTGACAAAGCGATTTCCGGCTGCTATAGCTTTTAGAATATAGTTCTTATGCCGAAGTTGGCGGAAGACACTCAATAGAGATTTTACGTCTCTACTCAGTTGCTCTGGTTCCCCTTTGTCAAAGAGGGAGACAAGGGATACTCACAGGATACATTGTGGTATTTACCAAGCTTTGGAGAAGAATCTGAAATAGCAATTTATTTGAAAGCAGGAGGCAATTGTGGGGGAAATTGCGCACATTCTCGTCGTCGATGACGAAGAGAGCCTTACAGGTATCATTTCCCAGGTTCTCAATAATTATGGCTACCTTGTAGATACGGCGGCAAGCGCTGAAGAAGCCTTATCTCTTTTCGAAAAAAATACCTATCACCTGGTCATCTCAGATATCCGCATGCCCGGCATGAGCGGCCTTGAACTTCTAAAAGAAATCAAAAGGCGCGACCCAAATACACAGGTGGTAATCATGACCAGCTACGCCTCCATGGAGACGGCCATCGAAGCCCTTAGAAACGGCGCTTACGACTACGTTGTCAAACCCTTCGAAGATATCCACGTAATCCGCAATATTGCCAAACACGCTCTGGAGAAAATATCCCTGGAACTGGAAAAAAAGGCGCTTATTCAAGATCTCAAGGGAACAAACGAGGAACTGAAACGTATGAATGACGCCCTGAAAGAGCTTGCCCTCAAAGATGGTCTCACGGGCCTTTACAATCACCGCTCTTTCCAGGAAACACTCCGCCATGAAATGGAACGTGCGAGACGATACCATCACCTCCTGTCCATTATTCTCCTGGATATCGATCACTTCAAGCTATATAACGATACCTACGGACACCCCGAGGGGGACACCCTGCTGAAAGCCTTTGGCAAACTTATTTCAAGCCATGTGCGGGGCGCCGACTTCGTGGCCCGTTACGGAGGGGAAGAGTTTGTCATTCTCCTGCCGGAAATGGGTAAGGAAGAAGCGCAAAAGGCGGCGGAAAAGATACGCAAGTATATTGAGGAGCACCCCTTCCCGAACAGACAGGTAACAGTAAGCATAGGGGTCGCCGCTTATCCAGAGGATGGCGATGATAGCGGTCTCCTCGTTAATGAAGCCGACAAGGCGCTCTATGAGGCCAAACGTAACGGCCGGAACAGGGTCTGGCTTGCGCCGGGAGCAAAACATAAGGCGCAATAATATTTATTATTAAAGGGTGGAGGTCATGGAAAGTAAAGAAGAGGAAAAAGAGATCCAAATACTCGTTGTCGATGAAGATGAAAATATGAGGGCCTTCTTTTCAAAAATAGGGAATGATCTCGGTTACAGGATGACGGAATCAACATCGGTAGAGAGGGCGCTGGAGTTTATCGATTCAGGAGCCTGTCACCTCATCATCTCGGACATCCGCTTTGAAAAGATGGATGGTCTGGCCATACTGGAACATGTCAAAAATAAAGCACCCCATATTGAAGTCATCATAGCTACCGTTCCCGATTCTCTCGAATCGGCTATCTCGGCCATACGGGCGGGCGCCTATGACTTCATCATGAAGCCCGTGGAAGATTTTCGGCTCGTCATAAAAGTGCTTGACCGCGCCGCCGAAAAGGTTCGTCTCGTAATGGACAACATGGCTTTGTCGGAGATGCTTAAATCAAGCAGCGAAAAACTCGAGGATACGGCAAAGCTTCTCGACGAAGCGGAATTGCGGGACAGCCTGACGGGCCTCTACAACCACCGGCACTTCCAGGAAGTGCTGGCCAAGGAAACGGCACGTTCCTTCAGGTACAGCGAATTTTTTTCTCTCCTCCTCATCGATATCGACAAGTTCGGAGAATTCAACAATTTTTACGGCCATGCAACGGGAGATGAAGTGCTTCGTGTAATGTCCGACATGCTCTCCGAGGGAAAGAGAGCTTGCGATATCATAGCCCGTTACGGCGGCCAGGAATTTGTTATTCTTCTCCCCGAAACACCGAAAGAGGGCGCCAGGCATCTTGCAGAAAGATACCGCAACCGGATTGCCGAATATGCCTTTCCGGCAGCGAGCCAACTGCAAGCGGGAGAGATTACAGTAAGTATCGGCGTATCCACCTTCCCCGAAGATGGCGACAGCAAGGAGACCCTCATCGAAGAGGTCGCCCAATTGGTACAGGAGGCCAAGCGTCAGGGCCGCAACCGGACCTGCGTGGCGGGAGAAGAACCGAGAATGAAGGAAGGAAGCTGAACCGCTTCGAAAAAATGAAGAGGCCTCAAAGGGGAGCAAAAAAGGCGGCCCTTCTTATATTCAGCCTCCTCACCTGGGGAATGCCTGTTATTGCCGCTGCCACCCTGTCGGGAACGGTTTATCTCGATGAGGGGCTCACACGCGCCGGTGCTAACAACCGTATCAGAGTGATCCTCAACGGCGTCGATACAGGCTTTGTCAATACCGACGTTAATGGCGATTATACTCATCCCGTAAGTCTTGCTGCCGGAGACGCCTTTCTCGCCTTTATCGATGGGGGAGGCTTTAATGCAACAACAGTCAGTGTTTCAGACGGTTCCAATCTTGCCGGATTCGATCTTTATGGCGACCATATCATTCTCCGCCGTGAAGATGCGGGACAACTTACCATTGCCCATATGGATCAGGCGCTGGGCGCCTTTAACGACCCAAAAATCCTCTATGATATTACTGCTGGAAATCTAACAGTCGACGCCAATGTGGAAATCTATATTCCGCCGGGGGAGATCTTTGAACCCGGTGGAAACGTATCGGCAGAAGATGTGAAAATTCTCGGCACTTTCCGGGGAGGGGCAAATATTATCACCGTCGAAGGACATTGGGATGCCGCCACCGGTCTCTTCGAAGCGGGCACTTCCACCCTCCGTTTTATCCTGGATTCAGCCACCTTCACCCCCGGCGCCTCTTCCTATTACAATGTAGAAAATGCCATCGCAAATGCTGCCACACTAACCCTGGCTTCCAACCTGACGATCCTCAACGACCTGACCCTTTCCAATGGAACACTGGATGTTTCCGCCGCCAATTACACTGTCTCCGTTGGAGGTAACTTTTCCAACGGAGACACGTTCGACGCAAGGAACGGCACAGTCGTCCTCACCGGTTCGGGGCAGACGATCTCGGGAGACACCACTTTTTACAATATCAGCAAGACCGTCACCAGCGCCGATACACTCTATATTACCGCCGCGTCCACAACTACCGTGACGGGCACGGCAACACTTAAAGGGTCGGCAGGCAACCTGCTTACTATCGCCTCTTCCCTGGCAGGCAGTCGGTGGAATTTTAACCTGACGGCAACATCCGTAAAGGATATGGACTATACAGAGGTAAGCGACTCAGACGCCTCCGGCTCAGATGCGACAAAAAAGCCGATTTCGCCGCTCAATTCGGTTAACGGCGGCAATACAATCGATTGGTTTTCACCCTATAGCCTTTCGGGCAGGGTCTTCCTTGATCTGGGAATCACGCCCGCCGGGGCCGGTCTCACCATCCAGCTTGTTGTCAACGGCAGCGCCAGAGGGAGCGACGTCACAGATCTCAATGGCGACTATCTCATTACAACGGACCTCATCCCCGGCGATGCAGCGCTCCTTTATATCGACGGCGGGGGCATTCAGGGTACAACCATCTCTCTCCTCGATACGGTCAACTATACAGACTTGAATATCTACAACAATTATATTACCCCGCGAAACGACTGGGGTAGTGGACTCACCAACACGGATATGGGCACCGCCCTTGGCGCCTATAGCGATCCTGATATCGAATACTCCCTTGCAGTCACCGATATAACCATTACTCCAGGTAACGAACTTTTTGTCCCCCCGGGCCACACCTACGCACCAAATGGCAACGTAAGCGTCGATACAGTTAATATATCCGGCACCATTGCAGGCGGTGCAAACACTTTTACCGTCGCCCTCGACTGGAACGCGGCGGCAGGTACATTCCAGCCCGGCCTGTCGACTGTGGAATTCATCTCCTCTTCCGCCCTCTTCACAGCGGGAGCCTCTTCCTATTATAATATCATCAACAATATTGGAAACTCCCAGACACTGACCCTCGGTTCCGCCCTCAACATCCTCAACGATCTCACCCTTTCCAGCGGAACGCTGGATGTGTCGGCATCCAATTTTGCAATTAACGTGGGAGGCAATTTTTCCAACGGTGCATCCTTCCTCCCTCAAAACGGCACAGTGACCCTCACCGGAAGCGGCCAGACCTTATCGGGCCCGATGAATTTTTTCAATCTTACAAAAACGGTATTAGCGGCAGATACGCTAACCTTTACTGCCGGCGCTACCACAACAATCGACGGTACGGCAACACTCAAAGGGCAGGCAGGCAACCTCTTAACGCTTCAGTCAAGTCTGGCGGGAACACGGTGGAACTTTCAGCTCAACGCCGGGGGAGCAAAAGATATGGCCTATTTGCAAGTGCAGGATTCCGATGCATCAGGCTCCGGCGCCGCCCATATACCGATTAATCCTGCAAACTCTGTTGACGGCGGTAATACCATCGACTGGTTTCCCCTTATTATAGTCAAACAGGTCTGGGAGACTACAGGATCAGCCCCCCTACCCTCCCCCGCAACGGTACCGACCGGTTCCACCCTCGTTTTTCTTATTTATGTAAAAAATACCTTCCCCGTTGACGTAACCGATGTAAGGGTTTCCGACGTGCTGGACGAAACAGCCTTCCTGTATATCGCTGGAAGTCTCAGCCGTACAAGCATCCTTTTACCCCCCACCGACCTTGCCACCGATCTTCAAATCTTTACCGCTACCGATCCTGCGGGAAGCGGGCAAACCCTGACCGACGCTGTCAGCGTCGCCGACGCGGCATCGGCCATCGATACGGGAGGGCTGGCAGATATAGACAACATCACTATCGGAGCCGTTGTGGGACAGGTAAACCAGACACTCGGTATCACTTCACATACCACCTTCGCCCTCCGTTTTCGCGTGCAGGTAAAGTAAGTGTTTACAGGGATTTAATCTCAAGATCCGGACTGGAACACGACAGCCACATAGTGAGTGATTAGCGAAGCGTAATCCGCCAAAATACTGTGCGAAAAAAAGGCCAAAAACCTAAAACATTTTTTCTGACAGGATTAACAGGATTGACAGGATTTTTAAAAACCCTTTTTTATCATTTGACCTTATCCTGTAAATCCCGTTAATCCCGTCTAAAAATAATCTTTTAATCTTTCAGTCAACACCCGAAAATATAAATATCCGCACTAAAAAGGCTAAAACCCCAAATATTTCTTTAACAGCCACGTAGGGCGTGATTAGCGAAGCGTAATCCGCCAAATTGCTGTGCAAAAAAGGGCCAAAACCTTAAAGCATTTTTCTGACAGGATCAACAGGATTTACCGGATTGTAAAATCCTTTTTTATCATTTGACCTTATCCTGTCAATCCTGTTAATCCCGTCTAAAAATAATCTTTTAATCATTTGATCTTATCCCATCCAATAAAAACCTTCTAACTCTCTTTCTTTTCAGGCTCATCATCACACATAAGCAAATCAAATTTATGATCAAGCACGTCTATCTTCTCATCAATCTGTTCCGTAAGCCTTTTCAACATCTGCCCCATTCCCCATAAAGTATCTAAAGAGATATGAATATAAATGTCCTTTCTGCCTGCGCCGCACTCGTTTATAACATCCGTATAAAGCATCAACTGATCACCGATGGTTTTAATCAAAAACAGGTCTTCCCCCAGAACATCAAAATCAGACAGGGCAAAAGGTGACCTTTCCCCCTTTTCTATCGTCTTTAACAACTGCTGAAATTCTTTAACCATTATTCTTTTACCTCCCTTTTTTGTATTATTGATTTAGCAACATTAATTGCAACATCCTAAAAATTGTCATTCCCGTATTGTTTAAGCGAGAATCCGGTTTCCCAAAATTGTCATTCCCGCATTGTTTAAACGGGAATCCGGTTCCTCAAGGTTGTCATTCCCGCATTGTTTTAGCGGGAATCTGGTTCCTCAAGGTTGTCATTCCCGCATTGTTCTAGCGGGAATCCGGTTTTATTATTGATATTGACGACCAACATTATTACTTGCCAGACCCCATACAGCCATGATACACATTAATTTTTTTTAATGCTCTGCCAGCTGACAGTGGATTTGATTTTTTTTGATTTTTTGGGAAATTCTTGTTTTGGAATTAGTGGTAAATATGGAAGGAAAAGGGATTCCGTACTTATCGACTTGCCTTAGAAAGCGGTGTATCGAGTGGTGTCATCGTTAGGCTGGAACAAGGTACAGGGGAACCCAAAATCAATACGCTTTTAAAAATCCCCAATGGATTGGATATAACGCCTTCAGAATTTTTCAGCAGGTTGGATTGAGGTTTTGATTTGCTTATGTGGTGGATTACGCTTCGCTAATCCGCCCTACGCGGGCTAGTTGATTTGATGTATCAATCTCGTCATAAGAGAAAACTTAGCGGGGTATTTAAAATAAAGTAACAAGAATTCCTGATATCCCAATACGCAGGAATTATTTCCTGCATATTGGGATATTCGGAAGAAATTCCTACTAATAATAAGTTAGCCAGATAAAGCAAGTGATGTATTTGAGAATTCAAGGGATAACTTGAAGTATAGAGTAATAATACTGGGGGCTGGATTCTCAAAACCTGCCGGTCTTCCATTAGCTTACGAACTTTGGGATATAATACTTAAACGTGCAAAACATCTCTGGGGACGTGCAGATAAGCTAAACGATGATATTGAGTCATATATTGCATTTCGTAGAGATTGTGATGGTATCGAACTTACCCGCGAGGGCATAGATTTCGAAGAGTTTTTAGGGTTTCTTGATATTGAACATTATCTTGGATTAAGAGGGTCGGATACATGGAGTAATGACGGAAATGAAGGTCAAGTAGTAATTAAGACACTCATTGGAGAAATACTATCAAGTTATATGTCACAATTGGATTCAATTCCTGAATTATATTTAGAATTTGCTAGGCGCCTTCAACCACAGGATTATATTCTCACATTTAACTATGATGTTTTGCTTGAGCGTGCTCTTGATGCAGTTGGTAAAAAATATAGGCTTTTCCCTACGCGATACAGTTCAGTCTCTCGTTTTTCTGGAACTGTAGATAATAATAATGAAGAAGTAACGATACTTAAGATGCATGGGTCTATCGATTGGTTTGACAAGAGTAGATTTATTGATAATATTAAATTCCGAGAAAAGGAAGGATTGTCAACCTTACCAAGCGATCCCGTTTTTAACGGTGTTGAGGACTGGGGGATCACTCAAATAGTTGATGGGCCAAGGCACAAAGGTGACCCATTACTGAACATACACAAGGTTTCTCGCATTGAAGACCTTTATAAACAAAATCTTATGTTTATGGCAACACCTTGGATATTGACACCTTCTACTAATAAAATTCTTTATGCGAGCACAGTAGAAGAATTTTGGAGAGGACTTGGTAGAGCTGGTGGTTCTAACTTTGGAATGTCCATAATTGGATATTCACTTCCTGACCATGATAGTTATGCACGTCAAACTATGTACAGTCTATCAAGTAATTATCAAACGGCCTACTGGGATAAAGAAATCTCAGGGATGAAAAAGCATCCTTTAGTTCTAGTTGACTATAAATCAACAAAAAGAGGCATAAATGAATTTCTTAACAACTACAGATTTCTTGATAAACAAAAAACAGAGTTACATATGGATGGTTTTAATATAACAGCAATTGAGAAGATATTTAAATAAATTGGCTAACCAAGCGCTACCTTTAGCCCGGTAGGGTGGGCAATCTTTCCCTGCCCGCGCGGAACCAAAGCGAACGAATAAGGGGTCGCCCATTAGAAGTACCCCTGTCAATGGCAAAACGCATCTATTAGCAAGAAAAAAGTTTTTTTCTTGCTGCCTTTTCATAGAGTTAACAATATATTTACCATTCCCGTAGTTTCATTAAGTTTATAGT